>ERZ824488.107-NODE-107-length-109774-cov-11.698411_pt1 | contig 109774 bp, 89 predicted proteins | sample MGYA00519936_ERZ824488 | MGnify/ENA primary metagenome ERZ824488 (study PRJEB31778, sample SAMEA3449153) | human gut metagenome | biome: human gut; feature: human-associated habitat; material: faeces | place: United Kingdom | collected 2010/2012 ...
ATGTGTTAGGCACGCCGCCAGCGTTCGTCCTGAGCCAGGATCAAACTCTTGAGTTAAATCCTGATCACCAAAAATCATCTCTGATTCCCGGCGCTCGTTTACTTATTCTGGCCTAAAAACTCTCGTTTTCAGCCTCGCAGGTCCTTCCAACCTGCTTGACCGTTTCCTGAATTACTTGCTTATTTTTTTGATCTTGCACTATATAGTTTTCAAGGTGCGTTCCCCGCTGTTCTTCCGGTCTCTCTTGTCCGTTTCCCCAGCGCGCTTGACTATAATACCAAACGACCCGAATATTGTCAACAGCTTTTTTGCAAAAAAGTTTGACAAATTTTTTGAACCGCTCTGCAATACGCTCAGAATCGTCCGATTTACTGGCTTTTTTAGAGTTTTATTTTCGGTATATATCCCCGCAGCATGCTGCCGACACGCTAATCTTTCCTCTTGATTATCTTTACTCTCATGCCATCCCCTATCTTTTCTGTCATAAACGTCGCTCCTTGTGAGTCGAGTTCCTTAACTTCGTGTTCGTTATACTGATGGAACACCATGCCTTTCCATTTCCCGTCTATAAACATATAATCTCCGTCCTCATTTATTATGTGCGGTTCATTTTCATATTCCTCATCTGTTCCATCCAGTGTTATATAGACTATTCCTCCTTGTTTGGTTATGCGCAGCAACTCCTTAACCGCCGCTTTGCCTTCTGCTTTTTTCATGTGGTCTATAACATCTCTGCAAACAACTGCATCAAAATAACCATCTTCATATTCCGTTGCCGTTACGCTTGCTGTCGTAAACTCCGCTGCCACCTTCGCATCCGCAGCCAGTTTTCTTGCTATATCTATCGCATCACCCGAAATATCAAATCCGCTTACATTAAACCCATTCATAGCCAGTTTTAGTGCATATACTCCGCACCCGCATCCGGCATCGCATACTTTTTTCGCTTTCGACAAACTCATCTCCCCGATAATAGCATCAGGCTTAAAATCAAAATCTCTTATATATTTTTCGATTCGCTGCTTATCCGCGCCCCTCCATGATTCATTCCAGAATAAAGATTCTATCCCATTGCTCATTCTCTCCCCTCCTTTTCTTCAGATACAAAAACGGGAGAGTATTAACTCTCCCGTTAGTGGCAGGGGCAGAAAGACTCGAACTCTCAAGAACGGTTTTGGAGACCGCTATGTTACCATTACATCATGCCCCTATTGGTGACTTGGTTATTATAGCATCATCGCCGCCTTGTGTCAACAAATAATATATATTATTCTCTTCAGCCCTTTTCCGTGCTTATTTTTCACTGCTGCCCATTTTGCCGTCCATCCGTTCGGACTTCATGTTGCACAGTTCTTCGTAGCTCAGTTCATGCACTTGCGTCCTCGGCACGGGAAGCAGCACCGCCTGCGCCAGCGCTTTCGTGAGGTCGTAAATAATATACTCGCCGTCAATAATACTCTTCGGCAGTTCCGTCCCCAGTGCTTTCAGGCACAGCGGCTTCGTATTCAAATTGGTTATGGGTAGGAACCATTCCCCGCGGTATCCGCTGTCTATCACGCCGCAGCGCTGCCCTATACCCTTTGTGCCCGTTGAGCCGCGCTCGTGTATCTGAAAATAATATTCTTTCGGGCATGCCGATGCTATGCCCGTGGGTATGGCGCGCGTTTCATGCGGGGCAAGCACAATATATGCTTCGTCTATCAGCCCGTATATGTCATACCCCGCATCCTCATCACGTTTTGACGGTATGCGTCCGCCCGGTTTAACCTTTGCAAAGTATATCTTTTCCATTTCTTCTCCCTATAAAAACCGCGCCGGCAGTATTTACCGGCGCAGTCCCTTATTCACTTAATCAAGGAAATCCTTCAGTTTCTTGCTGCGGGAAGGATGCCTCAGCTTTCTCAGCGCCTTCGCCTCTATCTGGCGTATGCGCTCACGCGTAACGTTAAATTCCTTGCCCACTTCTTCAAGCGTTCTTGCCTTGCCGTCGTCCAAGCCAAAGCGCAACCTAAGCACCTTCTTCTCCCTCGGGGTAAGGGAATCCAGCACTTCCATAAGCTGTTCTTTAAGCAGCGTAAAAGCCGCAACGTCCGCGGGCGCAGGGGTAACGTCGTCCGCTATAAAATCGCCAAGGTGGCTGTCCTCTTCCTCACCGATAGGGGTTTCAAGGGAAACCGGCTCCTGCGCAACCTTTATTATCTCGCGAACCTTTTCTTCGGATATGCCCATTTCCGCGGCTATTTCGTCCGGCCTCGGTTCGCGGCCGTATTCCTGCAAAAGCTGGCGGTTCACGCGGATAAGCTTGTTTATGGTTTCCACCATATGTACGGGTATCCTTATCGTGCGCGCCTGATCGGCTATGGCTCTGGTTATGGCCTGGCGTATCCACCATGTTGCGTAGGTTGAAAATTTGTAGCCCTTTCTGTAGTCAAATTTTTCAACTGCCTTTATAAGGCCCAAATTGCCTTCCTGAATAAGGTCAAGGAACAGCATACCGCGCCCTACGTAGCGCTTCGCAACGCTGACAACAAGCCTCAGGTTAGCCTCGGCAAGCTTTTTCTTAGCTTCTTGGTCGCCATCTGCCATGCGCTTGGCCAGTTCTATTTCTTCCGTTGCGCTCAGCAGCGGAACCTTGCCTATCTCCTTCAGATACATTCTTACCGGATCGTCAATGGATATGCCTTCGCCAAGAGAAGCATCGTTTTCAATCTCAGCTATTTCCTCGTTTATGTTTTCAGGCACTTCCAATTCTTCATCGACCACGTCAATGTTCATGGATTCGAACTTATCATACAGCTTCTCTATCTGGTCGCTGTCCATGTCCGTTTCGTTCAGCGCGTCCATAACCTCCTTATAGGTCAGTACGCCCTTCGCTTTACCATGCTCGATCAGTTCATCGATTTTGTTCTTCTTTGGTTCCTTTGCTTCCAAAACCAGCCACCCCTTTGCAAAATTTGTGTTCAAACTATCTTAAAAGCTTCAGCTTTTTTGCTATTTCGTTCGCCTTGTTAAGACTCTGTTTTCTCTCTTCGCCCTCAAGCCCGCTCGCCTTGGCGAATTCGTCCTCCAACTCTGCGCTCAACTTCGCTTTAAGCATTCGCTTCACGCAGTCGTCAGCAATCCGCCTGACGTCTCCCTTTATCTTCTCCGCCTGCGCTTCCGCCGCGCTTACTGCTTCCGCCTGCATCGGCTCCAGCTCGCTTATCATCACGGCTGTGCTTGTATTTTCGCCGCCCGCATACTTTATCAGCAACTCCTCTGCCGCAGATCTTATCGCTTCGTTTTGCAGTTCAACTCCGCTTTCCATCATTGCCGCTGCGGTATATGTCGCCGTATCCGCGTCCATCAGCATCAGGCTCAATATGGTCAGCTCTGCGCTGTCCCATTCGTTCTCCGCCTCTTTTCGCGCTTTGCCCATAGTATTCCTGCTTTTGGCAGGCATATTCTCAATTCCCGCTGCGAACAGGCCGCATTGCGCTTTCACCACCGCTTCGCTAAGCCCCGTCCGTTTGGATATAAAGGCTATGTGCCGCTCACGTTCCACCGGCTGGAGCGATCCAACGAACGCACATGCCTTCTTAGCAAATTCTTCCCGCCCGTCCGGTGTTTTCAGGTCGTATTTTCCCGCCAGATTTGTCAGGCGGAATGTGTTCGCGTCCAGCGCGCCGTCCCGCAGTTCAAGGAACCCGTTTTTGCCGAACTTTCTGACATAATCGTCCGGGTCCATGTTGCCCGGAATAACTATCACCTTCGGATCTATCCCCTCGGCAGACAGTATGTCGAGTCCTCTCAGCGTTGCGGCTTGTCCGGCGCTGTCACCATCGTAGCACAAATACATTTTGTCAGCATAGCGCTTTATCAGCCGCGCCTGCTGCTGCGTCATTGCTGTGCCGAGCGATGCCACTGCATTCTCTATCCCCGCAGCGAACAGACTTATCACGTCCATGTACCCTTCAACCATTATCAGCTCGCTCACGCGATTACCCCGCTGCATATTCAATGCATATAGGTTATAACGTTTGTTGTATATGGGCGTATCGCCTGTGTTTATATACTTTGGCTCGTCGTCCTTCTTCATCGTCCGCGCACCGAATGCCATCACCCTGCCCGTGGCCGATATTATAGGATAAATAAGCCTTCCGCGGTATGCGTCGTATGCCCCACCGTCTTTTTTTGATGCTATCGCAAGGCCGGCGTCAACCATTTCCTTCCGGCTGTATCCCTTTTGTTCAAGATAGTCCATCAGGTTGTGCCAGCCCTCTGGTGCATAGCCAAGGCCGAAGCGCACTGCCATCTTTCCGCCTATGCCGCGCCGCTTCAGGTATTCCTGCGCCGCTTTGCCTTCCGCGCTCAGCAGCTTTTTGTTATAAAAAATTGCCGCTTCCTTGCATGCGTTGTACAGCCTCTCCTTATATGCCCGTTCTGCCCGCAACCGTGCATCGTTCACCTCGTCCGGCAGTTCCATGCCCGCGCGCTGCGCCAGCAGCTTTACTGCCTCAACATAGCTTACACGCTCCGCCTCCATAACAAAATGTATAACCCCGCCGCCCGCATGACAGCCAAAGCAGTAATACATCTGCTTCTCAGGCGTTACGCTGAAGCTTGGCGTTTTTTCATTATGAAACGGGCAACAGCCCCAGAATCTTCCGCCTTTGGGCGTAAGGGAAACATAGTCGCCAACAACGCGCACAATATCCGTTTTTGAAAGAAGCTCATTCAGCCATTCCTCAGGAAATGCTGCCATAATATCGCCCCTTTCTTGTTTATTCGCCCATTTTCTTTGCGAAATAATATTTCGCTGCAAAAGGCATTTTTCCTGCTCCTGTTTTTATTTTCACATCCATTCCTTCGGAACGAACTTTTTCTCGTAATCGGATATGGCATAGCGGTCGCTCATGCAGGCTATCCAGTCCGCCGCAACGCGCTCCTTGCCGTCCTCCTCAACGTTTTTCTTAAAGTCCTCCGGCAGTTCGTCTATATGCTCCTTATAGTATTTGAACAGCTCCGCAATAACGTGCATACCCTTCGTTTCCTCATGCTTTGCGTTTTTATTCAAATACACTCTTTCAAACATAAAGTCGCGCAGCCTTTTGAATTCATCCCAGACTTCGCTGCTCATGCGTATTTCCGCTCTGTCGAAGCTGTTTGCGATGGTGTCCAGTATAAGTGTATTTATCCTTTCTCCGTGCGATGCGCCCAGCAGCTCCACGCAGCTTTTGGGCAAATCGCTTTCGTTCAATATACCCGCGCGTACCGCATCGTCAATGTCGTGGTTTATATATGCTATTCTATCGCTCAGGCTTACTATCCGCCCTTCCGGCGTTGCCGCGCGGCAATCGCTCGGGTGGTTCAGTATTCCATCGCGCACCTCAAACGTAAGATTAAGCCCCTTCCCGTTTTCAAGCTTTTCGACTACCCTAAGGCTTTGTTCATTATGCCTGAATCCTCCGGTTACCAGCGAATTGAGCACTTTCTCCCCCGCATGGCCGAACGGAGTGTGCCCAAGGTCATGCCCCATGGCTATTGCTTCTGTCAGGTCCTCGTTCAGCCTAAGTCCGCGCGCTATCGTGCGCGCTATCTGGCTTACCTCCAGCGTGTGCGTCAGCCGCGTGCGGTAATGGTCGCCAACAGGCGAAAGGAACACCTGTGTTTTATGCTTCAGCCTGCGAAATGATTTGCAATGTATTATCCTGTCCCTGTCGCGCACAAACTCCGTTCTTATAGGGCATTTTTCCATCGGATACTGCCTGCCGCGCGTATTTACGGACAGCGTTGCGTATGGGCTCAGCAACTGCTTTTCCAATTCTTCAGCCCTTATCCTAAGCGCACCGGATAGTATTTCTTCCTTCATGCCGCACCTCCTGCATAACCTCTTTTAGCTGTTTTTCAACATAAAATATGAAATCCCTGCCTTCAAACCGCAATTTTACAATTCTGAGCTGCAATTTTTACTTTTATGCAAACAAAAACGGCGGTATCCGCCGTAAAGCGAACGCCGCCGCGCCATATATTGGGCTTAAACCTAATCAAGTGTAAAGTTATATTTCTCTGCAAGCATCTTGAAAAGCTGCTGCATAACTCCGTTGGCAATGCCGCGTATATCCAGCGATTCAACGTATTTTATCGCCGCCTTGCGTTCTTCTTCGGGAACCTTATATGCGCAAAGCGCCATGTTCAGGAATCTTTCAAGCTTCATTTCCAGCTTGAAATACTTGTCGCACGGGCGCGCCATATATGCGCGCATTATGCCCGCCGTACCTATTTCCAGCTCGTAAAAGTCGCTCTCCTCATAGTCCGGCAGATATTTGGCGAACATCTTGGCCAATTCCGTGGATGTATGCTGATATATATATTCCGAAGTTTCCGCAAACGAATATGATTCAACGTAAAGCTCCCTCATGTTGTTGCTCAGCTCCGTCATGGTAAGCTGTATCGCGGTTTCAACGGCATAAAGAAGCACCGGATCCGCATCCTTACCTACCACGTTCCGCGCCATTTCAAACTGATGTCCGAATACAAAGTTTGTCAGCTCTATCAGCACGCCGTTCTTCGTGCTGAATATATTGTAAAACGTGCCGTTCGTAACGTCCGCTTTTTCCAGTATTTCGGCGGTAGTTGTCTTTTCGTAGCCCCTCTCAATGAACAGCTTTACGCATACAGATAGTATTCTTCTCTTGGCATCCTCTCTATCATATCTTCTTGCCATATTATTCTTCCATTCCTTTCGTCCATAGAGTACGCTCCAATTGTAAGCCGGTATCCAGTAAATTTCAAGGACTTTTTTATGAGAAAAATCACATTTTCTCATTTTATCTTTACTTTTACTTTTTGTGGGCGGATAAAAAGCAAAGCCGGCTGCTCTGCCGGCCATGCTTTTTGTGAGGTTGTACTGTGCTTATGTAAAGGCATATTCGCCCGCTTATCAGGAGGCCGCCCTTCGCCGGTACAATACGAAGGGCGGTTGTAACTAACTATGCGGCCAGCCGCCAAGGAGATAGGCTTGCTGTCTATTCAAACCGCATCATTATGTATACCGTACTCACTCTTTCACACTCAATTCAAGTTTTTCGGCATCTTGCTTTTCATCGGTTCCATGCCGCACTAAGTAAAATAAAAAGTCTGTGTATGCCGAAGCTGCACAGACAATATATTGCGTAAAGAAGCAGCTTCCCGGTGACGGCAGGAACCCTTGGGCTTAAAGCGTATCTGACTTAACCTTTTACGGTATCACAGTGACCGACTCGCGGGGCATCTCACCCCATTCCGCCGCCGGAAAATCTCCGGCAAAGCCCATCTGATATTTATTCACTTTGTGCCGGTTTCCCAGTGGTTTTAATTATACGCTATGCGCACACAAAAGCAACCCCCTCAGCGTCGCTGCTTGCGCCGCTTGCTTTGTCCACGCTTATGCCGTCCAGCATAACGCTCGTCCCGTCTATCCTCAGCGCGTTTTCATCGTCCCCGGTGGAAGTATAGCTTTCGCCAGAATAGCTGCCGTCTGCATCTATTGTATTTGCGCTGCTGCCCTGGTTAACTTTGCCGCCGGGCGCGTTGCCTCCCGGTGGGTTGCCGTCAGGAGGATTACCGCCCATCTGTCCATCGGGAGGTGTACCGTCAGGCGGTGCGCCTTGCGGCCCGTTGCCGTTTCCGTCCGGCGGTTCGGGCGGCGTGCCCTGCTCCGTCGGCTGGGCTGTTTCCGCCGTATCTCCCGTATTGTCAATGGTGCTGCACGCCGCAAGCTGCGTCAGCATAATAAGTGCCAATAATAACGCTAAATATTTCTTCATGCTGTTTACCATCCTTTCCGTACCGCATCGGTTCTTTGTATGCCTATATACCAACCTAAAACTTTGGCAAAAGGATGTACTCTGTTCAGCGCATTTTAGGCACATTGTGTATTCTTTTTTCGGCTTATTCCGTCCTCAGCGCGGTAACGGGATTCTTGCGCGCCGCCTGTTTGGACGGTATAAGTCCGCCTATCAGCGTGAGCAGTACGCTCAGCGCGATAAGTATCGCTGCGCTCCCCGCCGGAAGCGATGCATTTACCGCCGTAGTCTCGGTCAGTTTATGTATCAATGCGTTGCCCGGTATCAGCAGCAGAAGCGTTATACCAACGCCTATCACGCCCGAGCACAGGCCGATTATGAACGTTTCCGCATTGAACACTTCCGAAATATTGCGCTTTGACGCGCCTATCGCGCGCAGTATGCCTATTTCCTTAGTGCGCTCCAGCACGGATATATATGTTATAATGCCTATCATAATTGATGACACAACAAGCGATACCGCCACAAACGCTATCAATACATATGAGACCACGTCAACTATCTTAGTTACTGAGCTCATAAGCAGGCCCACATAATCCGTGTAGCTTATCTTGTTTTCTTCGGATGCCGTATTGTTATAATCGTCTATGCACGCCGCTATCGCATCCTTTGCTTCAAAGCTGTCCGAATATATGCTTATGGAGCTTGGCGCATCGTAACTCACCACGCCGAACGCCTCCATATTTTCATCGTAGCTGCCTGCGGATATATATGCATCATAAAGTGAAAGCAGTGTTTCATCATCCGCATTCTCAATCGCCATGTCAAGCCCCGCAGCCAGCTCGCTCTCGCCCATGGGCGCATTTTGCGCAGCAGCATCGAGGTTGGCTGCAATCATCCTTGAATATATTTCGGCCTTTTGCGTTATACCCAGCTCGCCTATATACTTCTTCACGTCCGCTATACGCGCCGCGTCATCCTCCGGCGCGAACGCCATGCCGCTGAGCACGTTCGTGTCCTTGCTTTCCCGCTGTGCCTTCACAACCGCGCTTTCATATGTGTGGTCTATTATGTATTCGCTCAGCGCACGTGTGTAGCCTACTGCTCCCGTTATGTTTGCGCTTTTCGCGTCCTCTGTGGGCCTTATTATGCCTACTATCTTCAGCTTAACAGCAGAGTCCAGCAGCTTTTCCAGCTTCTCGTCATTATCCGCAATGCATTCATAGTTGCCGTTTTCGCCCTTTATATATGTGTCGCAGTCCGGAATAAGGAACAATTCATGTGCGCATATATCCTTGTAGCTCCACTCCACCGTGTCAAATTCATGCTCTTCATTTTCAAGCGCGTGCATTATCTCCTTATACTCAGCCGACGGCAAATACCCCAGCTGATACAGCGCCGTTGACGGCAGCGAGTTGCCCTTGGACAGCTCCAGTACCACTTCGTCGTACTTTTCCGGCCATTTACCGTACACAACATCGTAGCTGTCCATCACCGCGCGGCTTATACTCTCCCCGTCGCGCCCGGGCAGCATTTCTGAAAAGTTCGTGTTGCCGCCCCGGTTCATACCCGTCATGCGGTTCATCATTGTCATCACGCCATTCTGCCGCTTTTCGCCGTTTTCGAGCGTGCTCCCGTCCGTATTCAGCAGTACGCCGTCCGGGTCATATGCGTATACACCAAATTTGGTGTTGTATGAATATACAATGCCGTTCTCGCCAACGTAGTCCTTCATCGGGCAGCCGTCCGCATCAAGATACTGCTTAAAGCTGCTCAGGTTGTTTTCGGTTATGCTTGCGCTCATGCTGTTTACAAGCTTCAGATCTGTCGGGTCCGAATACACGGCGTCGCCATGTGTTTCGCTCCCCTGCTCCGCATCATTCATGGTGCCTATTGCGGACGAACGCATGGAGTTAAGATCTATCGTGCGCTCCTCTATGGTTATGGGATACGCCGCCATGGTCTCCTTCTGCGTATTCTGAATATATGTATTTACGCCGTTTGACAGCGCAAGTATAAGTGCAATGCCTATTATGCCTATGGAGCCGGCGAATGACGTAAGCAGCGTCCTTGCCTTTTTGGTGCTAAGGTTATTAAAGCTCAGTGCCAGCGCTGTTCTAAGCGACATGGACGATTTGCCCATGTTTTTATGCTTTGCCTCACCGCAGCTCGCTTCGTCTATCCCATATGGGTCGGAATCGCTTATTATTCTACCATCCTGCAACCTTACTATTCTGGTGGCATATTTCTGCGCCAACTCAGGATTATGCGTAACCATCACAACGAGTCTGTCCTTAGCCACGGCCTTCAACATATCCATCACCTGCACAGATGTCTCGGTATCAAGAGCACCTGTGGGTTCATCAGCAAGTAATATGTCCGGGTCGTTCACAAGCGCCCGCGCAATGGCCACGCGCTGCATCTGCCCGCCGGACATCTGGTTGGGCTTTTTATGCAGCTGATCGCCCAGACCCACCTGCTCAAGCGCTCTTTTAGCGCGCTCCCGTCGCTCCGTGCGACCCTCGCCTGATATGGTCAGCGCCAGCTCAACATTAGAGAGCACGCTTTGATGAGGTATAAGATTATAGCTTTGAAATACAAAACCTACCGTATGATTTCGATACGAGTCCCAATCGTGATCGGTATACTTGGCGGTAGATATCCTGTTTATTATAAGATCCCCGCTGTCGTAGCGATCAAGTCCGCCTATTATATTCAGCAGCGTTGTTTTGCCCGAGCCCGATGGCCCAAGTATTGCCACAAATTCATTTTTTCTCAGGTTCAGCGATACTCCGTCCAGCGCCCTTTGCGTAAGTTCTCCTGTAACGTACTGCTTTTTTATGTTGCGTATTTGAAGCATTTCCCTGCATACTCCTTGCATAATTTATACGCTGTATAGTATACCGCATATCCATGGCAATAATGGTGAATGCAGGGAAACAAAAGATAGGTAATAATTGTGAAAAAGAGAAGCCGGCAGAAAGCTATCCCCTGCCGGCTATTGTTTGGGTTATGGAATTTGATAGAAGCGAACCATAAAGTATATCGCCGGAATCGTAAGCAGCAGACCGGTGAAGAAAAGGAATGAGTAATTCTTTATCTTCTTCGCTTCCTTTTTGTGCTTATAATCGGGATACTTTACATATTTCGATTTAATGAAAGGCAAAAATATGTCCTTCATGCGGCGTAGGCCGTACATTACGCCCGTAAACACGCCCTGGTTATATACTGCCACCAGCGCCGCGCACAGCATATATTCGGAAGTCAATGCCTCGGTAAGTTCAGCCCTGACGAAGCGGGTATAGCTTGCAATGGAGCCGAAGGAAAGAGCGATTATGGCAGGAATCATACTCACAAACATCTTGCTTGTGAAGTAGCTGCCGCCGGCATCCGCCAACGAATACATGGTAAGCGGAAGAATGCCAAGCTTGAAATACAGAAAATACTGTGCCAAGAAAGCATAAACGTAACTCGGGACGGATATAAACACCATAACAAGGGTGCTGATAAGCGAATCGTCCCATTTATTTTTGCGAATGGCAGCATAAATGCCAAACAGTATGCCTACGGGCACGGAGAACACTATTGAATAAAAGTTTATCATAACCGTGGGCAGCAACCTTCCGCCAAGTACTTCCGCGGCAGGCGTGCGGTACGATATATACCAAGACGTACCAAAGTCCCAACTGGTGACAATATTCTTTACATAAATATAGAATTGCTTAAGCAGCGGCTCATTGTAGCCCAGCGCCTTCCAGCGGGCCAAAATAACCTCTTTCTGCACCGTATCCATGGGCAGATCTCTCGGCAGGGCCCTGATGAGCAGGAACGTGATAAACGTTATTATCATAAACGTTACCAGCATCAGGCCAAGCCTTTTTAATACGTATTTACACGCCGAATCTCTCCTTCTTTTTTACATCGTTTATTAGCGATTATTTGTTTTTTGATTATTGCGATTAATAGAAAATAATAGAATATATGCTCAAAAAACAGCGGTTGGAAAGATGGCCTTCTTTGCATTTATCCCGCAAGGGGAGTCGCCTCCCCCTGCGGAACGTTCATTTGCTAACTATATCGTTTTTACCGATAAGAATCTAATCTTATTCGTAGCTCAGAGTGCTACCCTGGCTGGCAACATACTCGATCCACTCGGCGTCGTTATAGTTGAATACCAGCAATTCCATACCGCCCCAGCCATAAGCGAGGTTATAGTCAGGAGTATAGTAGTTGCACTTATAGGCCAACATGGTGCAGGAAGTAGAAGTGGCCAGAGGTATACGATAGTACTTCTGGAGGTAGAGTTCTTCCATCTTAGCAGTAATCTGCAGCTTAACTTCATTGCTTTCGCCGACAAATATACCGGTACCGATCATGGAGCGGGACCAGTCTTTCCAGCTCATGGTCACATCTTCACCATTGACGTTCAGGGTCAGCTTCTCGGTGGAAGGATCCCAGCAACCGGCTTCGTTTATGTCATACTGCTCATTATCGCAGTAGACCTGGAAGTTACGGAACGGATACAGAGCCGCGCCGCCCCATGCGCCGTAACCGATGGCATATTCGCCGTTGGCCACATCGCCGTAACGGTCGCTGATATTGCCCAGACCTTCAAGGGTGATCTTGCCAAATCCGGAACCTTCAGCAGCGGCGTTGATGTACTTGTTCATCAGCTCAAGCTGCTTGTTATCGGTGGAATCAAGCGCGCCCTTCTTATAGGCTATACGGATAACGATATCCTGGCCTTCGCCATACTGCACGCCGTACATGTCGCAGACAGTCTGCATGGCAGGATCGGACAGACGGTACATGGAATCAGGATTGTTATAGAAGTAATAGTAGTACTGATTGTTCATCAGACCGAAGCTGGGGGTGTAACCGGCGGTTGCGCCTACCCACTCGTTCCTGTCTATCGCAAAGCTAAAGGCCTTACGGAAGTTGATGTTGCTCAGTACGACGGAGTTAGTGTTGCCCTTGGCTTCGTCCATGGTCTTAAGAGCGTCAAGACCGCAGTTGAAGAAGAAGGACATGGTGTAGGTTTCGTCAGCCTTGTAAAGCTGTTCTGAAGTGGCGTAGTTGGGGATTTCCTCGGCGGAGGGGGCCCAGTCGGTCAGTTCGCCCTTCAGGAAGGCCTGCTTGGCGGCGTCGTCGGTCATAACGTCGATGACAATCTTGGTGGCGCGATAGCGCTGCTTGGTCTCGCCGTCAACTTCGTAGTTGGTATAGGATACGAGGGTACCATCCTCGCCCTTCTCCCAACCGTACCAGTTTTCGTTCTGCTCGAAAATCATCTGCTTGTCATCCTGCATGGAGACGAGCTTATAGGGACCATAGGACATGCTGGTTTCAACGCTGGTGCCATAGTTAGTGGTTACCAGAGCACCGGTAGTGTCCTTACCGGCTTCATACAGATTCTCGTATACCAGCCAGGTGCTGGTGAAGGAGGTCAGAGCATAGTAGTAATCGATTTGGGATTCCATGACGTAGTTGATGGTATAATCATCAACCTTGTAGCAACCGACGGTGGTGTCGTAATCAGCTTCTGCGCCCTTTTCACCGCTGTCAACAAACAGGGCTTCCTTAAGGTAGTTAGCCTGCTCGGTTTCATCGGTGATACCAAAGAGACCAGAGAGTATGGTGTTGATTACGGTAACTACGGTTTCCTTGTTCTCGGCAGTTATCTGGGTGTAACCATACGGGTTGGCTTCGCTGCCGAGAGCAGCTATCTGCTCGTCAAGGCCAAGACCATAATTGCTGTTCAGATCTGAAAGGCTCATGCTGTAAAGGGTCATACCTTCGCTGGTGACGTTAACATACGCCATACCGGATTCGATACCGGCATCCAGATCGTAGGAATAATCGCCTTCTTCACCTTCACCGTAGGGGGCAACCATGGGGTTGTAGATGGGTGCGCCAGCGTTGTAGTAAGCGCTGCCGCCGGCAACAGCGGACTCACCGGCATAGTACAGGTTGGCACGATAGTTCCTCATCCGGGGGTTGAGCAGCTGCTTCATGGAGTAGATGTAGCTGTCCGCATTGATGGGGGGTGCCATCCTGCCACTTGGCGTTGGGGTTCAGCTTTATTTCGAATACATAACCTTCGGTGATATCAGCGGCGGTCTTGTCAGCAGGCAGGTTTACCGCATACTTGGTCAGGTCATCCTGGTGAGAGGCGGTAACGTCGTTGATCTCGGTGGCCATCTTGTAGACCCACTGATAGACGCCGTTTTCGGTGTCTTCAGCCTGCGTGGTCACGAAGGGCTCGGTCAGGTAATCGTTCATGGCGTCGTCAGCATTGGTTCCCCAGGTGTGGGGGTTCCAGTTGCTGGCGAGGGAGGTGCCATACGAATTGTAGGTATAGCTGGGAACGTCGGCTACCGGGGCTTCCGTGGGTTCCGCGGAAGGTTCGGTACCGGCATTGGTTGGCTCGGCAGTAACGTCGGGGTTTTCTGCCGGCTATGTGCACGCGCTGACGAGAGTAAGTATCATCATCAGTGCAAGCACCAGAGACAATGTCTTTTTCATGCTTTCCTTCTATTTTTTACTTTGCAGTCAGAACTCATTCTGCTGCATAAGGATACATTGACAGCTATATTTAGCTATCGTATTGAAATTGTAACACGACAATGCCGTATGTTCAAGAATAATCCTATCATTATCCTTATGCCAAAATGTCCGGTTTTAGCCTTTTTCTTTTCCGCTCCATATATAGAATATATCATTTTGTTTTGCCTTATATTCTGCCGGTTCGGGGCGGCGTTCTTTCCTTTTTTGACGGTTTTGCTGCCTTAAAATTATATAAATAATCTCTTTTTCGCCATTGTACGGCAGCAGATTTCATGCTTTTATCATTAAGTTTTGTGTATAATTATACGTAATAATGCATATATACATTTGGGTTTATCCCATTTTGTCCCGTATTTCGCCGCCACCGCACGAAAATGGTGTGCCCTTCAAAAGCCGCGTAAATAATTATGCGCATTATATGCATAATATTTCAATTTATATATTTACATTTGCCGTAATCGGGACTATAATCGCATCATCAGCCACGTTATGCGGTGTATTTTTATTTATGAAGGGGGTCGTTGGATATGAATAAGAACGATGCTTTGAATATTATCGATGCCAAGGCGGGCATGCTCTGCGCCGCTTCAGATGAAATATGGGGCTTGGCGGAGCTTTCGCTGCAGGAATACGGTTCGGAGAAGCTATATGAACAGCTTCTTATAAAAGAAGGCTTCAGCGTGCGGCATGGCCTTTGCTCAATAGAAACTGCCGTCACCGGCACATATGGCAGCGGCCATCCCGTAATAGGTATACTTGCCGAATACGATGCGCTCTCCGGCCTTAGTCAGCAGGGCGGCGCAACGGTGGAAAAGCCCGTCCCCGGCAACCCGAACGGGCACGGCTGCGGGCACAATCTGCTGGGCGCAGGTGCGCTCGGCGCGGCAATAGCCATAAAGGAGTATCTTAAAGCCACAGGCAAGAGCGGCACGGTAATATTCTATGGCTGCCCAGGTGAAGAGGGCGGCGCAGCGAAGGCGTTTTTCGCCCGCGAAAACGAATGGGCCAAGCTTGACGCCGCGCTCACATGGCACCCCGACGACGTAAATCAGGTGGTCACCGGTAGCAGCATGGCATGCATACAAAAGGAATACATCTTTTCCGGTGTAGCGTCCCATGCGGCGGGCGCACCGGAGCAGGGGCGCAGCGCGCTGGATGCAGCAGAACTGATGAACATAGGCGTGCAGTTCCTGCGTGAGCATATGGGCAAGAATGCCAGCGTACATTATGCCTTTACCGATGCGGGCGGAGTATCGCCAAACGTTGTGCAGTCCAAGGCCAAGGTGCTTTATATGATACGCGAAGCCACCGTGCAGGATGCTGTCAAGCTTGAAGCGCGCGTTGACAAGATAGCCCAGGGCGCAGCGCTTATGACCGAAACTCAGCTTTCCACCCGCTTCATAGACGGCACGGCTAATCCCCTGCCGCTGAAAACAATGGAGCAGCTATTGTATAAAAACTTTGTTCAGGTAGCCCTGCCCGAATATACCGAAGAGGAATGGGCCTATGCTGCCGCGCTGAAGAATACATATGAATCCGCAGGCTTGCCAGGTTATGCCGCCAAGTTCGATGAGAATATAGCCAAAACCGTTGACAAGGCTACTGATGGCGGCAAACGTGCGCTGAACGATTTTCTTATGCCGCTGTATCATTCCTCCGTCACGCTGCCGGGCTCTACCGACGTGGGCGACGTAAGCTGGCAAACCCCAACCGGGCAGATAAACTGCGTCACAGCACCCAGCATGGTCCCAGGCCACTCATGGCAGATGGTTTCCGCCGGAACAACAGGCATTGCGCATAAAGGTATGCTCACCGCCGCAAAGGTGCTTGCCGCCGCCGCAATAGACATTATAGACGACCCGGCGCTGCTGCCTCCCATCCGTGCCGAATTTGAGCGCGCTTCAAGCGCAGGCTATGTTTGCCCCATTCCGAAGGGCGCAAAGCCGGAAATAGTATAAAGGCGGGTTCTCCCGCCTTTTCTTCATATTCCGGCATTATGTCTTTTGAAAAGAATACTTTTGCTTACATGGTTTTCGTTCTTTTTATTGCCATTTGTTCCAATGTACCCGGCCTTCATCGTAGCGGCTCTCACGCGGCGCGGTTATATCATCTTTAGGATATCCCAATGCGATTATTGAATGCGGCACTATGCTCGCCGGCAGACCAAAAAGCTCTCTTTGCTTTTCAACGCGCTCCATCTGCGGCCATGTTCCAAGCCACACCGCGCCTATACCCAGCGCCTGCGCACATATGCTTATGTTCTCCGCCGCTATGGCCCCGTCTATTATCCAATAATCCTTCGCCCGCTCAAACGCGCGCTCCATATCGCCGCATACCAGTATGCCCGCCGCGGCTTCCTTCAGCGGCTGCGCCGGTTTGCCGTTCGCTTCCGCCATTTTGTCCAGCGTTTCGCGCTCCGTCACCACTATAAATGCCCAATCCTTGGAATTTACGCAGCTTGGCCCGCTCATCGCCGCTTCAAGTATCGTGCGCAGCTTATCATCCTCTATCGGCCTGTCATCAAAATGCCGCGTGCTCATGCGGGTAAAAATTGCGGTTAGTGTGTCCATAAACATATGCTCCTCCATTTCCGATCAATATTTATCATTACCGTGCAAACTGGCTGTTGTACAGCGCCGCATAGAATCCGCCGCGCGCCACCAATTCGTCATGCTTGCCTTTTTCTATTATGTCGCCGTCCTTCATGACCAGTATCATGTCCGCGTTCTTTATGGTGGACAGTCTGTGCGCCACTATGAAGCTCGTGCGGCCCTGCATAAGCTGAGCAAACGCATGCTGAATATGCTGCTCCGTGCGGGTATCTATGCTGCTTGTGGCCTCGTCCAATATAAGCATTGGCGGCAGGCAGAGCATAACGCGCGTGATGCACAACAGCTGCTTTTGCCCCTGCGACAGGCTGCCGCCGTCCTCGCCTATAACGGTATCGTATCCTTTGGGCAGCCGCGTTATGAAGCCGTGTGAATGCGCCGCCTTTGCCGCGTCAATTATCTCTTTCTCCGTCGCGTCCGGCTTGCCCATAACTATATTGTCGCGTATGGTGCCTTCCTTCAGCCACGTTTCCTGCAATACCATGCCGTAGTTACGCCGCAGGCTGTGCCGCGTAATGTTGCGTATATCCGTCCCGTCAACGCTTATGCTGCCCGCGTTCACGTCATAGAAGCGCATAAGCAGATTTATGAGCGTTGTTTTGCCGCAGCCCGTGGGCCCCACTATCGCCACGCGCTCGCCGCTCTTCACGTCCAGATCAAGGCACTTTATAAGCGGCCTGTCCGCAACGTATGAAAATGCCACCGCGTTCGCCTGCACTATGCCTTCCGCGTGGTCAAGCACGCACGCGTCCGACGCATCAGGTTCTTCCGTGGGTTCTTCTATCAGCGCAAATATACGCTCCGCGCACACCAATGCGTTCTGGAATTCCGTAATAACGCCGGATATTTCGTTAAACGGCTTCGTATACTGGTTAGCGTAGCTTAAAAAAGCCGAAAGTCCGCCAACCGTTATGCTGCCCGCAACCGCCGCGAACGCGCCCGTAAGGCCCACCGCCGCGTAAACAAGGCTGTTTATGAACCTTGTGGCGGGATTGGTTATGGAAGAATAGAATATGGCCTGCAGGGAGCTTTCGCTGAGGCGTTTATTTATTTCGTCAAAGCGTTCCTCGTTCGCCTGCTCATGCGCAAAAGCCTGCACAACCTTCTGGTTGCCTATCATTTCCTCAACGAACGCCGTCTGTTCCGCCCTGTCCTCGCCCTGGCGCGCAAACATGGAATGCGTGCGTCTGGCAATGAAGCGCGCAACAAAAAGCGAAAGCGGCGTGAGTATCACTACGGCAAGCGTTATCGGCGCATTAACGCTGAGCATGAATATGAGTGTGCCTATTATGGTAAGTATTCCGGTAAAAAGCTGGCTGAAGCCCAGCAGCAGTCCGTCCGCAAACTGATCCACGTCCGCAATTATGCGGCTCACCGTCTCGCCGTAAGGGTGCGCGTCTATATAGCTGAGCGGCAGCTTCATCAGCCTGTCGAACGCTTCCGTGCGCATGTCCTTAACAACGTTATAGGTCATGGAGTTGTTTATTATGTTCATCAGCCATTGCGCAAGCGCGGCCATGGCCGCAACAACGGCTATTTTGGTCAGTTCCAGCATAATTTGGGCGTAATCCACGCTGCCCGGGGCAATTATGTTGTCTATCGCCCGCCCCGCCAGTATAGGCACATACAGCGAAAGCCCAACGTATACCGCGCTCAGCAGTATGCTGAGCACCGCGTTCAGCCGGTAACGCGCTATGCGCCCAAGCACCTTTTTAAGCGTTGAGTTGTTTGCTTTCAGCTTAGGCATCGCGCTTCACCTCCTGCTCATACTGGGAATAGTATATTTCCCTGTAAACGTGGCATGTCTGCATAAGCTCCTCGTGCGTGCCAAGCCCCACCATTTTGCCTTCGTCAAGCACGGCTATCTTATCCGCATGCAGTATCGAGCTTGCCCGCTGGGACACTATGAACACCGTCGGCTTATAGCTAAGCGCAGCAAGCGAGCGCCGCAGCGCAAGATCCGTTGCGTAGTCAAGCGCGCTTGCGCTGTCGTCCAATATCAGTATTTCAGGCTTCTTTATAAGCGCCCGCGCTATGGTTAACCGCTGCCGCTGCCCGCCGGAAAGGTTTTTTCCGTTCTGCGCCACGGGTGAATCAAGCCCTTCGGGTTTGGCCTTAACTATTTCCAGCGCCTGCGCATCGCTCAACGCCCGCTCCATTTCTTCCTCGGTGGCATCGGCGTTGCCCCAGCGCAGGTTTTCGCGTATGGTTCCCTTGAACAGCACTGCCTTCTGCGGCACCATGCCTACCATCTCTCTCAGCGCACCGAGCGGATAATCTTTCACATCATTTTCCTTTATGTAAACATGGCCGCCGGTCGCGTCATAAAAGCGGGGTATAAGGCTTACCAAGCTCGATTTACCGCTGCCCGTGCCGCCTATTATGCCCATTGTTTCGCCCTTTTTCACGCTGAAGCTTATGCCGCTCAGCGCAGGTTCGCCGCCCGTGGCATAGCCGAATTCAACGTTTTCAAAACGTACTTCCTCGTCCGTATCAATCTCTCGGGGCTCTGTATCCGCGCCATGCATGTCGCTTTCCACGTCAAGCGCCGCGCTTACTCTGCCCGCGCAGGCAAGCGCCTTCGTTATGGTTATAATAAGCGAAGCAAGTTTAACAAGCTCCACCAGTATTTGGGACATGTAGTTATACAGCGCCACTACCTGTCCCTGAGTCAAAATTCCGCTGTCCACCCTCAGCGCGCCAACGTATATAAGCACCGCTATGCCAAGGTTTATCATTATATATGTGGCCGGATTCATAGCCGCGCTGACGCGGCCCACTATAAGCTGCAGCTTTGTGAGCGCTGCATTGCGCTCGCCAAACTCCCGCCGTTCCTCATCCTCCTTGCAAAATGCCCTTATGACGCGAACGCCGGAAAGATTCTCCCTCGTTATGCCAAGCACCTTGTCCAGCCGCGCCTGCACCTTTTTATACATCGGGATGCTCCAAAGCATTATGCCGAACACCACTATGGACAAAAGCGGTATAGTTACCACGAACACAAGCGCCGCCTTAACGTCTATCGTGAAGGCCATTATCATTGCGCCGAACACAACGAACGGCGAGCGCAAAAGAAGCCTAAGCGCAAGGTTCATGCCTGACTGCACCTGATTTATATCCCCCGTTATGCGGGCGATAAGCGTGCCGGTGCCCTGGGTATCGAGCTTTGAATAGCTGAGCGATTGTATATGCTTAAAAAGCGTACTTCTCAGCTTTGCCGCAAAGCCTACCGATGCTTTGGCCGCAAAATACTGCGCCGTTATGGAGCACACCAGACCTACCGCCGCCAGCACTGCAAGTATTCCGCAGCGCGAAAGTATAAAGCCGCGGTCCCCGTTGGCTATGCCTGTATCTATTATCTGCGCCATAACAAGCGGCACAAGAAGCTCAAGCGAAGCTTCCAGCAGCTTGAACAGCGGCGCCAGTATGCCTTCCCTGCGGTAGTCCCGCATGTATTTCCAAAGCTTCTTCACTCTGCCCTCCGTTACTCATCTATTTGAAAGTAAGATTATACCACAATCAGGAATACAAGGCCATCCGCTACAGATTTTTAGACCTCCATTCCCCTGAAAAGCAATGCGATTTGAACAGCAGCACAATATATCTGAAGCCTTTCGCCTCGTCTGTCCGTTGCCTTACGCCGCATCGGGTCAACTTCTCGGATATCTGCATTGCCATCTTTCGCAGAAAGCCTGACATTCTCAGGGCTTTGTGGCATATTATATTCAAACGTGGCATTTCTGTGAGCAGCGTTCTGGCGTTTGCTTGTGGCCGCGTCTTTTTTTCTTAATCCGGATGGGCTGCAAATATTATATATGTCAGCATATGGCTGTATAATATTTCAGGAGGAACAAAATGAGTTATGTAAGTGAAGCGCAGCAGCTACAGGCCGATACCGAGATGAAATTAACCGCCCTTTACAACAGGTATTCCGATTTAACGGCACTGAATAGCGCCCTGCTATATGAGCGCGGCGAGTTTTATTATCAGTTCAACCGACCCTACCGAATACCCTGCCGAAGCAAAGCGGCAGTCAGGATAACCGCCCATAAGGAACAGCAGCGGATAGTCGCCCGGTTCCTTGAAAGCCGCGCGGGCGAGCGGCTCCTGCACCTCATCGGCATCTATATATGTATCTATCCTGCCGTATTTGTCCGCAAAACGGACATATGCCGGACTTGATGAACCACTGCTCGGCAGCGCTATAACAACTCGGCAAACAGCGCTCAGCCTCTCATACGCATCATAAAGCTCGTTCAAAAAATGCTCCGTAGGCTCCCCTCCCGGCTGCAAAAGCGCTATCAGCGCCGCATGTCCCGCACATAAAGACGCAAGCGGGAGCGCCTGTCCATGCTTATCATATACAATCGCATCGCACAGCGCCGTATGCCCAAGCAGTTCGCTAAGTTCTGCCTTAGGCCGCACAAGCGTAAAGCCCAGCCGTTCACCCTCGGCCAATTCAAATCTGTTGGCCACATATTGCTGATCCCCGCTCGGCAGCCTGTTCGTTACCATAAGCGCATATTTGCCCGCCGGAATATCCATGCAAAGCGGTAACTCGCCCATGTTCAGCGGCAAATATTCGCCGTCTTTAAGCCGCGTCAGCGCCCAGCTTTCGCCCTGTTTCAGCCCATCGCCGGCCAGTTCAAGTCTGCCCATCGGAACGGCGTTAAGCGGCGTCCATCTTCCGTTTTGCATGTATTCCGCAGCGCCCGTAACGGGCGAAAGCCTTGCGGGCATACCGCTCAGCCTTAGTTTTGCAACGGCGGCGGAGTTTGCGTCCAGCATACTAAGCCCTTCTTCATCCCATTTGCATATAGGTTCCATCCCTATGTGCGGACACAGCACATGGTTTATAAACACGCTTTCGTCCATGCCTGTTCTGTGCGGCAGCACGCGCTTCATATGATACATAAGCGTTGCTGCATCGGTATCGCGCATATCCTTTTCGCTTATGGTTTGGAGCATCTTCAGTGCATACGGCATATCCGCTTCACCCTGTAAAAGCAAAAATGCACCTATTTCATCCGCGTTGCCGCGCGCAGCGCGTATATACGGCAGCCATACTTCGCTGCATTTATGAGATGCCGTAAACTCATCATAATATGCGTTTATACGCCTTTCGCGTGTGCTTGCCGCGTTAGCCACGGCGGCTTTCATTTCGGTCTGCTTTGCCTTATCCGCCGCAGTACGGTTGGATGGCGCGCTTTGCGGCGCACGGAATATGCCCGAAGTATATCCCTGCACAAATTCGCCCAGTTCGCACATTACTTGTGTGCAAATTGATGTGTCTATGTCGCGCTCAAAATACGCACCGTTATGCTCGATAGATATATGTATGCTGCCCTTACCGCAGCGCAGCTGCGCGCGGCCTTCGCCGTCTGTCGTCAGCACGGCAATGTCGCGATACGCGGCCATGTTTAATAGCTGTATATGCACCCTGGCGCCGCAAACCGGCGCATTACCGCAAACTACGCTTATATTCAGTTCTACCGTGTCCGCATAGCGCGCGGTTTGGTTAAAAAGGTATGCCTCGCCGCGCTTTTCTATCAATTCTTCTCCAGCAAAGCCTTCCGCAGTATAGCTGCTGAACGCGCGCGAATGCACAAGCATCGCCCTGCGTGACGCCGCCATGAACCACCCACGGTCAAGCTCATATTCCGGTTCGCACGCGCCCATGTAATGCCAGCCGTCGCCCGTGTACACTTCAACCCATGCATGGTTATCGTCGCAATGGCTCCACCATGGGGAGTATACCTGCCGCGCCGGTATGCCTACGCTGCGTAATGCGCATACCGCGAATGCCGATTCCTCCCCGCAGCGGCCTATGCCCGAAAGATATGCGGTAATAGGCCCCTCCGTGCGGTCGTCCGAAGAATGGTATGTTACCTGTTCGCAGCACCATAGGTTCACACTCAGCGCCGCATCCGCTATGCTTTTGCCCTGTATGCGCGCTTTAAGCTTTTCCGCAAAAAAGCGCCTGTGCCTTTGCGCGCGCTCGTTATTAACGCGGGGACAAAGCACATATTGCGCGAATATATCCTCCGGTATATCAGCCCCGTATTGATTTGCCGCACGGGTCGCAAGCGCGACGGCGCAGGCTTCTTCCATCCATTCAAACGGCGTGAAGCGAACATCGTCAAGCGGCAGCGTGCCGTAAAGATACTCAAGCGCGGTACGCATATCATCCTTCTGCGCGGCTATTATATCCGCCGTATTTTTGGCTATATATACCCTTCGCTCAGCATATACGCGCGAAGAATACTGTCTGAATTTATCCGAAAACATGCCTTTTACTCCTTCAGCGTAAGTTTCAGTACCGTATCCGTGCCGTCAACAAGCGTTGGGTCCGGCCCAAGATCGGCAAAGGCCATGTCCGGATAATCGCTGTGCACCCAGCTGTGCGAAAGCGGAATCTCCCGCCCGTCCGAAAGCTGGCGTATTGAATCTATGTCCTGCGCATTTATGCCGAAAAGAGGCAGCGGCCCAAGTGTATTTTCATACACATGAAGATAAAGTTCGTTCCCCTTTTGCGTTATGCGGCCCCATTCGGGCTTTGGCACGACGCTTTGGGTGCAGCCGTATATGCTTTGGCCGTTCACGCGCATAAAGCGGCCTATCTCCTCCAGCGTTTCCGCGGCGCGCGGCGGTATTACTCCGTTTGCATCCGGCCCTATGTTCAGCAGGAAATTTCCGCCCTTGCTTACGCATTCAACCAGCTTTTTTATAAGCATATCCGCGCTTTTATAATAATTATCCGTGCCGCAGTAGCCCCAGTTCTGGTTCATGGTGGCGCATACTTCCCAGTATACCGGATCACCCGCGGGGTCGAATATGCCGCGCGGAGGAATTATCTTTTCCGGACTTACAAAGTCGCCGTGATACGGCGTTGGATGCCCCTGAGCAAGCGAGCCGAAGCCTTCGCCGCTGCACTCAAGGCGGTTATTCAATAATATGCTCGGCTGAAGCGTGCGCACCATGTTCACAAGCTCGCTCGCACGCCACTTTTCCCCACGCATATCGTCATACGAAAAATCGAACCACATTATGTCTATCTTGCCGTAGTTGGTGCAAAGTTCGCGCACCTGAGCATGCATATAGTCAAGGTAGCGTTCAAAATCGCGGCCTTCATTCGTGCATTCCGGCCTGTTGCGCATGGGATGCTGCCTGTCCCCGTAATGCGGAAAGTCCTTGTGGTGCCAATCTATCAGCGAATAATACAGCCCAACGTGCAGCCCCTCAGCGCGGGCGGCATAGGTAAAATCCTTCACTATGTCCCGCCCAAGCTTTGTATCGGTGGACTTAAAACCGGTCGTTGCGGTATCAAAAAGGCAAAAGCCGTCGTGATGCTTCGCCGTGAGTATTATATATTTCATGCCGGCGCGTTTCGCCGCGCGCACCCATGTGGAAGGGTCGTAAAGCCTTGGGTCAAATTCGTAAAAATAGCGCATATAGTCGGCTTCTTCCATTTGCTCCGTACTGCGCACCCATTCGCCGCGCGCGGGTATGGCGTAAAGCCCCCAATGGATAAACATGCCGAAGCGCGCCTCAAGAAACCATTTCATGCGGCGTTCGTATTCATCGCGGTCAAAGTTGTACATTTGCGTCTCCTTTCAGCATTCGCGCTATTTCTTCAACCTTATTTGGATCTATCAGCTTGTAGCAGCCCTCTTTCGGTATCTCGCTTCCCGTGAAGCATATTCCGTTGCCGTTTGCGGCGGACATATCATGTGCTATCATATGTGCGCTCATATGGAGCTGCGTGCAGCCTGTGCGCTCCAGAATCAGGCGCAAGTTGTTCGCGCGTATGCCTGAACCTGGCAGAATCTCTATTCTTCCCGCCGCATAGCGGACCATTGCGGCTATCACGTCCGCCCCTTCCATGGCCGTTGGCCGCTGCCCGCTCGTGAGCACGCGCGTAATGCCGGATTCTATCAATATGTCCAGCGCCGCGCGCCAGTCCGGCGCAACGTCTATCGCCCGGCTAAACACGCTTTGCTTGCCGTAGTCTTTTGCCATTGCCGCAAATTCGCTTGTGCGCTCAGCATCCACAGTACCGTTTTCATGCAGAAAGCCGAAAACTATGCCGTCCGTGCCATGCTCAAGCATAATCCGCGCGTCCTCCTTCATAACGGCATACTCCGTATCCGTATAGCAAAAGCCGCCTTCACGGGGGCGCACCATGCCCATTATTTCAAGCGCGGGCGCTGCCTTCTTAACGGCGATAAGGCTGCCAAGCGTTGGAGTTAAGCCTCCGTGAAAAAGATCGCTGTTAAGCTCCACCCTGTTTGCCCCCGCGCGGTACGCAAGCATTGCGTCCTCCGCACTGCCGCAGCATATTTCAAATAGCGTCTGCAAGGTTTGTGTCCCCTTTTATGTGTTTATAATGATATGATACTTTGACGCCGTACATTTTGTCAATTTGCGCTTATGCAGGCTCAAATGAAGTTTTGATTTGGATATAAAGCTTGCGGGCAGATCGCTTATCGGTCTGCCCGCTCAGAAAGGAGGTACAGGCGGAGGTAAAATAAAAGCAAAACCCTCCGCCGCCACTAATGAAAAGACTTATTCGGCCTTAACCATGCCATCGCTCAGGTGCAGCACTTCATCCGCCTCGGCTGCTATGCCAAGGTCATGCGTAACTACTATTACGCAATATCCCTGCTCTCTGGCAAGCGTTTTAAGAATGTCTATTATGTTTTTCCCGTTTTCGGTATCAAGGTTGCCCGTGGGTTCGTCTGCAAGCAGCACCTTAGCGTCGCTTGCAAGGGCGCGCGCTATGGCCACGCGCTGCTGCTCTCCGCCGGAAAGCATATCCGGAAGGCGCTTGTAATACGTTTCGTCCAGCCCAACCGCAGCAAGCTTTTCCTTGGCGGTCTCCTTGGCCTTATGCGCGGATATTCCGCGAAGCGTCATGGGGTACATGACGTTTTCAAGCACGGTCAGCAGCGGGAAAAGATTGAAGCTTTGGCATATCAGCGCCACGTCGTCCATGCGGTATTTATCGCGGTTCAGCTCCGCCGTGGTCTTGCCGCCGAATTCAACCGCGCCGTCGCTTGGCAGGTCAAGCCCGGCAAGCATTGACAGGAACGTGGTTTTGCCGCAGCCGCTTTTGCCTACTATTGCATAAAACTTGCCGCTTTCAAAGTTATATGTCACGCCGCGCACGGCATGAACTGTTTGGTATTTGCTCTTATAGGAATAATGCACTTCGTTCGCACTAAGTATTGCCATTTGTCATTTCCTCCTTAAATTATTGTTATTCCTTGTCCCGCAGTATGCTCATAACGTCCACGCGAACGCTCATCAGCGCGGCCGATGCTGCGCCCACAAGATAGCACGCCGCAACCAGTATAACAGCATCCGCGCTGAACCAATCCGCCCGCTTATACGGGATTATGAGCATTGCCACTATGCCAATTCCAATGCCTATTGCGCACAGTATTATCTGCTCCACTATTGCCTTCATTGTGACCGCAGCACGGCTTTCGCCAAGCAGACGCATAACGGCGTACTCTTGTTTTCTGCCGCGCGCCGTAAGGAAACAAAGCAGGAAGCCCATCAGCACCACCAGCGCATACAGGAACACATGCAATCCTTTAAGCAGCGCAATGTTTTTCTGTATCGGCGACACCGTGCCTATCATTATCCTGTCGTCCACGGCCGCGCGCACGCCGGTTGTGTTCACATTAAGCTGAAGGTCAACAAGCAACTGCTTGAATTCATCTATTCTGTCGCACTGGCCTATTGTAAATGAAAGGTTACGCACGGTGAAATTGAATGTTTTGTCCCCTTCAAGCGCCTTACGCATGGCCGCAAGCGGGCAATACGCATAATAATTTGAGCCATATATACTGCCGTACTGTATACCCGATGTAAGCGTATGCGTGCCTATTACCTTAAATGCTGCCACGACACGGGCCTTGTCGCCCGATTTATATGTCCCTTCCGGCCAAAGGCGGCGCAGTATCATCTGCACCTCGTCCCCAAGTGCAGCGCCGCTGTCCTCAGGTACTATGCAGACCATTTCTTCCCCGCGCAGTGCGTCCGCATCGTACCCATCCAGCCATGTTATCGACTCGCTCAAACGCGAAAGCAGCGAATCGGCATAAAGGTCGTTCACGCCATACATGTTTATGGTGCTGTAGCTTCCCCATTCAAGCTTTTTCAGCAGCGGGCCGGTTATCTGCTCGCATTGTTTTTCGTATGAGTAATCAACAAATGTGGGATCAGCATTGCATTGCTCCCTTATAGCCACATCCACAGGCATAACCGGGCAATACGAATACGCATAATATTCTTTAAGAAAGCCCGAATCGACTATCGCATCATAAATATCCAGCGGGATCTGAGGATCATCATATCCGCTGGCATTAACAAGCCAGCCGGACACCTCTATGGATTTATACGCGGCCTCCAGCTCCTCCTCTGAATCCGCAATAAGTCCGGGGTAGAGCAGCATGAATACCGACGTAACGGCGATAAGCAGCGCTATCAACGAATTGCCCAGCCATCTTCTGCGCATCATGCTCAGGTATAGGTTTAGACCCTTCATATCATATCCTCCTTCCGGATAATAATATTCACTTTGTCTTAGGCTAACGCCTTTTCATTTTTGCGGATGCATATGCGCCCGCGGTCACTCAACTTAACAAAAAACAGCCAAATGGTATCACGATGGTTTATATAGCGAAAATTCATGCTTATAATATCACACCAGACCGAATTTGTAAAATATATAATTTGATTTTGAGCGTTTTATTTTAGATGGACTTGTAAATAGCGCGCCGCATAGTCGCGAGCAGCAAATTTGGGATGCCGGTAGTACACGATCAAATGTGGTTTCAATCCACGCTCCCCACGAGGGGGAGCGACCAGGCGAGGCAGTAGGATGGATAAAAGCGATAAGATTTCAATCCACGCTCCCCACGAGGGGGAGCGACCGCAGGGGAGCCCTTTTGTATGGAGCGAATATGATTTCAATCCACGCTCCCCACGAGGGGGAGCGACTAGCACGCTGGTAAACCCGGGCATGGAGATAGACATTTCAATCCACGCTCCCCACGAGGGGGAGCGACTTAACGTCAGCCGCGACAAGGCCAAAAATTGGAGGGCATTTCAATCCACGCTCCCCGCGAGGGGGAGCGACTACGGCATGATATATAATCTGTCGTTTGTCATCAACATTTCAATCCACGCTCCCCGCGAGGGGGAGCGACTCGTGCTTATCGCGCAGGGCATTAAGGCGGTAAGGATTTCAATCCACGCTCCCCGCGAGGGGGAGCGACAAAAAAGTATGCAAAACCGCTTGACAACTATACCGATTTCAATCCACGCTCCCCGCGAGGGGGAGCGACTTATGCCGCCAAGAGCAAAGCAAAAACAGCAGGAGATTTCAATCCACGCTCCCCGCGAGGGGGAGCGACATAAAATAATATATGACACTATAACTGATACTCATATTTCAATCCACGCTCCCCGCGAGGGGGAGCGACGTATAATATCAGTAGATAAAGCAAAGGGGAGTGATATTTCAATCCACGCTCCCCGCGAGGGGGAGCGACCATGGAGGTGAGGCCATGCATACAAGACAAAAAATCATTTCAATCCACGCTCCCCGCGAGGGGGAGCGACGGATGACTTGACAGATGCAGCGCCCTCGCAGATGATTTCAATCCACGCTCCCCGCGAGGGGGAGCGACCCATCCGCCAACGCTTTTTTTGATTGTCCGAGTGTATTTCAATCCACGCTCCCCGCGAGGGGGAGCGACGTTGATGATTTTGTTGAAATTGGTAACGAAAAATATAATTTCAATCCACGCTCCCCGCGAGGGGGAGCGACTTGATGGTTTTTGCTCAAAGCGGTGCTCAAAAAATGATTTCAATCCACGCTCCCCGCGAGGGGGAGCGACGGCAGCACGCAAGAGGGATAGTAAGAAAAATGAAATTTCAATCCACGCTCCCCGCGAGGGGGAGCGACCGGCAAGCGTTTGTTTGCTCTCTTCTACAGCCTTATTTCAATCCACGCTCCCCGCGAGGGGGAGCGACATCAATCTGCCCGCAGGAGTGTACGCCAACGGCGGATTTCAATCCACGCTCCCCGCGAGGGGGAGCGACTTTTATGCCAGCAACCAGCGCAGAGCCAACGTCCAAATTTCAATCCACGCTCCCCGCGAGGGGGAGCGACGGCGCGCCTGAGGAAAATTATCATGCTACCACTAAAATTTCAATCCACGCTCCCCGCGAGGGGGAGCGACCGCGGTATGCCGTTGGCAAAAGCGGCGGGGAAGATTTCAATCCACGCTCCCCGCGAGGGGGAGCGACCTTGGGTTAGAATACCGGGCAGAAAATGGCCAAGCGATTTCAATCCACGCTCCCCGCGAGGGGGAGCGACTGCAGAAGATATTTAACGATAATGCGCAGCTGATTATTTCAATCCACGCTCCCCGCGAGGGGGAGCGACGCCTACCCGTGCTATATGCAATTCCACTGTCTGATTTCAATCCACGCTCCCCGCGAGGGGGAGCGACAAACTGCTAATAGTCTGTTTTTTAGTGGTGTAAAAATTTCAATCCACGCTCCCCGCGAGGGGGAGCGACGATAAGTAAGCCAAAAATAGCTGGATTCGGAATATTTCAATCCACGCTCCCCGCGAGGGGGAGCGACTAATGCAATAGAAACTGCTGTCGCTCATGGTGGTATTTCAATCCACGCTCCCCGCGAGGGGGAGCGACGCAAACCCTGACGGATGAGCAACAGGCGCAAGCCAATTTCAATCCACGCTCCCCGCGAGGGGGAGCGACGCAACTGAAGAGGAATATGCTGCATTAAGTAAAGATTTCAATCCACGCTCCCCGCGAGGGGGAGCGACACGGTATGGCAATATAATAATTTGCCAAGGTATATTTCAATCCACGCTCCCCGCGAGGGGGAGCGACCAGTATACAAGTATACCACTCCATTGGCAGAGCTATTTCAATCCACGCTCCCCGCGAGGGGGAGCGACTCGTCGTCCATATCAGGCGCGGTTTTGCCGATGTATTTCAATCCACGCTCCCCGCGAGGGGGAGCGACGGCAAACGCTTCGCCTACCACGGGCGCGCCGTCGCCATTTCAATCCACGCTCCCCGCGAGGGGGAGCGACCATACGGCAAACATCCGCCGCACAGGGAGCACAGATATTTCAATCCACGCTCCCCGCGAGGGGGAGCGACGTAGCGGGCAACAGCGAATCTATTTCCTTTTCCTCATTTCAATCCACGCTCCCCGCGAGGGGGAGCGACGAAAAAGTACCGCTTGCGGCTTGCAGTGTTCCCGTATTTCAATCCACGCTCCCCGCGAGGGGGAGCGACTGTATGCGCGGAGAGCGAGCAGTTTACGGGCATAGATTTCAATCCACGCTCCCCGCGAGGGGGAGCGACCAAAGCGTTCCCTCTCCGCTTCTATGTCGTCGGGGCATTTCAATCCACGCTCCCCGCGAGGGGGAGCGACTCGACCTTAGTACATATCCCGTTATGCAATACGATTTCAATCCACGCTCCCCGCGAGGGGGAGCGACTCCCCACTGCGCTTGCCAACCAGATAATTGACAAGATATTTCAATCCACGCTCCCCGCGAGGGGGAGCGACCGAGGACTTGATAATATCTGGATCCGGCACATCCATTTCAATCCACGCTCCCCGCGAGGGGGAGCGACTCCCTCCAATTCGCAAAACGGGCAAGGGTTTGAAATTTCAATCCACGCTCCCCGCGAGGGGGAGCGACATAATGCTGGGTGATGCAACAAATTTAACCAGCATTTCAATCCACGCTCCCCGCGAGGGGGAGCGACCGCAAGCAGATTGCTTTTAGCACCCCGGCAGATATATTTCAATCCACGCTCCCCGCGAGGGGGAGCGACCCTCCTTAGTATTCGATTAGGTGATACTCAACCATTTCAATCCACGCTCCCCGCGAGGGGGAGCGACCGCTATCATCATCAGTATATGTTGCTACAAAACCAAGTATTTCAATCCACGCTCCCCGCGAGGGGGAGCGACCTGATATGTCGATATCTGTATATACTTATGCGGATTTCAATCCACGCTCCCCGCGAGGGGGAGCGACACCACCCAAGCCCGTAGTGTTCCCACACCCGCTTATTTCAATCCACGCTCCCCGCGAGGGGGAGCGACGTGCGCCCATATCGCCAATTTTGCCGATGAGCATTTCAATCCACGCTCCCCGCGAGGGGGAGCGACTGTTGCGCCCCCGCCTTGCTAAAGGGCTGACACGATTTCAATCCACGCTCCCCGCGAGGGGGAGCGACGCAAAACGCATAGCATAACACGTGATACCAAACGCATTTCAATCCACGCTCCCCGCGAGGGGGAGCGACTGTCAGAGGTGCGCGGCCTTAGGGTCTGTGATATATTTCAATCCACGCTCCCCGCGAGGGGGAGCGACCACGCAAATGCGCAGCGTGTACGAGCGCGTAAAATTTCAATCCACGCTCCCCGCGAGGGGGAGCGACTATGTCGGCACGCCAAGACGCGGGCTTATTTATACCATTTCAATCCACGCTCCCCGCGAGGGGGAGCGACCGTAGACGCTCAATTCAAGCTGCTCGGCAAGAAAAATTTCAATCCACGCTCCCCGCGAGGGGGAGCGACTCGCAGGGAATTGAATGGATTAGTGCTATGAGCATTTCAATCCACGCTCCCCGCGAGGGGGAGCGACTATATCTGGTGTGTCAGAAATAGCAGAGCTTATGATTTCAATCCACGCTCCCCGCGAGGGGGAGCGACAATGGGTGATTTTATAGTATTAAAAATAAGCCGCATTTCAATCCACGCTCCCCGCGAGGGGGAGCGACAAAGGAGGAGGGGGCGAGCCCCCTCCGTCTTATATTTCAATCCACGCTCCCCGCGAGGGGGAGCGACGCACTTGCGCACGGCGATTATGGCAGCAATAACAATTTCAATCCACGCTCCCCGCGAGGGGGAGCGACAGCGGAAAAGTGCATTTGTATGCAGCATTTCCGCGAATTTACTGAATATTATCCATTGCGGCACGGTGACGCGTGCTGTATCGCGCCGCAGGATTGCATTATTCAGGCTTTTTTCGGTGCGAAGAAGCGGTGTTTTTATGTACGCTTATGCTTCGCACTAAAGAATAAAGGTGTCCGTGGGTAAATATGAGCTTTTCGCGCCAAAGTGCTCTATCTTATTCTCGAAATTCTTTCCGAGGTAATAGAACCTTAGACTATCTTTCTCTTTATCCATTATAGCACACAATCGCGCTTTTAGCATACGGCATTGTGCGGAATCGAGCATACATTCAAACACCGAATTCTGCACGCGCTGACCGTAGTCTACGCATTGCTTGGCTATCTGGCGCAGCCTCCGCTTGCCGTCGGCATCTTCTGTATTAACATCATATGTTATCAGCACAAGCATTTTCACTCCCCCATAGCTTTATTTCCACAGAAACGGCGGATAGTCGTCCAAGTCGCCGCGAAGATAACGTCCGAGCAGCTGCGCCTGAATATACGGTATCAGGCCCCATTTAAGCTTTTCACCAAGGTACGGATGCTTTAGTTCTTCCCTTTTCTTATCCTGCCAAGCCTTTATGAAGCTCCTTCTGCCCTCATCGGTAAGCAACACCGCGCCGCTGTCCTGCATCACAAAATCCGTCTTTTTCACCATGCGGTTGTTTATCAGCTTCAGCACAAATCTATCCGCCATGCACGGCCGCAGTTCTTCCATTAAGTCAAGCGCAAGCGATTCCCGCCCCGGCCTGTCCCTGTGCAAAAAGCCAACGTATGGGTCAAGTCCGCTGCTTTCAAGCGCCGATGCACAATCGTGCGCAAGCAGGCTGTATGCAAAGGACAGCATTGCGTTCACCCGGTCAAGCGGTGGCCGTCTGCTCCTTGAATTGAAGTAAAACACATCCTTCGCGTTGAGTATCATTTCGTCAAACGCGCCGAAGTATGTATTCGCGCCGTTGCCCTCTATCCCGCGCAGGCTTTCCATATTTTCCGCTGAAATCGCCTGCGGCAGGAGTGCCTTTATGCTCTGCGATGCCTCCGCCAGCTTCGTATCGTCAACGCGCATGCCGTGGTCTCTGCGCGTGCGCTCTATGCTCCACCTTGAGTTATACAGCTTTGCAAATATCATCGTCCGCGCAATTTTGCAGCTTGCCGCCGCATCGTCCGCCGTTCTGTATTGTGTGCGCCGCAGCGGCACATTCCCGCTTATTTCGCCGGATACCCACGCAAGGGACCGCCCGTTCGGCATGCAGAGTGCGAACCCCACACCGCGCTTGGCGCATGCACCCATAAGCGCTGGTGATGCGCCGGCATATGAAAACGATACTATGCCCTGCAATGTGTGCAGCGGATATCTGGCAACCTCCTGCTTGTCCCGCATTGCAACCACGTTTTCACCTTCAAGCGACAGGTATATGTCCTCCGAAAGCACATAAAACGTATTAAGGAACCTTTTCATGTGATCTCCTCCATCGCCGCCCTTATGTACGCGCCGACCGAGCGCTTTTTCATGAGCGAAGGCAAGCATAATTCATTCAGCGAACATGCCGCGCAGGACTTTGTCGGCTTTACCTTCGGCGTATAGCCGCGGCTGTACATATCATGCATTTCTGCTATCGCCTCAAGCACCTCCTTGCGCAGTTCGTCCGTGAAGGTTATTTCCATGCGCCGCCTCGGCATGCCGTAAAACAATGCACCGCGCTCTATTTTACAGCACAGCATATGCTCAAGGCACATAGCCTGCGCGCAAAGCTGCAATGTGTCCCCCGTGTCCGTCCTGAATTCGCCGCGCTTGTATTCCACGGGATACGGCTGCCACAGCCCTTCTTTACCGCGCATTGGTACTCCAATGCTGCCTTTATGGAACTCCAATGCGTCGCATTGACCGGATATGCCAAGTTCTGCCGAGTGCACATATACACCGCGCCGTATAATAACATCGCCGCGGCTTTCGTTAAATTCCGCGTCATGCACATGTTCGTGCATCAGTTCGCCGTCCACCGTGCGGTAGTTCTCCGCCCACAGCTTTTCTATGTGTATCAGCGCCCATTGCCTTCGGCAGAACCTGAAATGCTGTAGCCCCGATATCTGGAGATAATCCTCCTCACGATAGTCGGTTATATTCTTATGCATTCAACGCCCGAGGGGAGCGCTGCTTCATCAACCGAAACATTGTAATCCGAATACGCGCGTGGCGTATCCACTCCTTCTCTGCGCTCAGCCTTTACCAAATCGAAAAGCTTATATGCCGGCGCGTTGCCAAGCTCCGAATCATGCTTGAATACAATAAGTTCCCTTGTGGCCATCTTTCCGCGCGCCGCGGCATGGTCAACTTCAAACATATTCATTATCGCCTGCCACAGCAGTTCAAGATCCTCCTCAGAAAATCCGGTGGTCTTGCGTGCAAGGTTGGCAGAAACGTAGCCTTCCGCCCTATATAGCGCATAAGGTACAATGTATTTGCGGCCCATTTCCGTGCCCTTCTTTTCGGCGTCCGCCTCCGTTGTTATGGCAACGCGGGTTATGGTCACTTCCTGCGGCATTATCGGGTCCACGCTCTTTGCAAAGCTTAGCTGTACGGGGCCGCGCACCTGGCCGCAGTTTAGCTTGTCCTTCACAAACGTCGTCATCACGGCGCCAAACGTGCGGATATCATAGAAGTTTTTGCACATGAAGTCCCGTATTTCAATGTCCAGATTCTCTTTCTTTTTCTTCGCGTCCGCAACCTTTGCCGGCTCTATTCCAAGATAGTCGTATGCTTCGCGGTCGCTCCTGTTCAGCGGCACGTTATCCTTTATATATATGCGGTAGCCGCTTTCGCCTTCCTTTACCGTTTCCACGTAGTTACGTATTTTGCGCTTCAGACAAACGTCCGTCACCAGCCCGTAACCGGTTTCCGGGTCTATGCGCGGCATGTTGCCGGAATCGGGATCGCCGTTGGGGTTGCCGTTCTCCACGTCAAACAGTATCACGAAATCGTAGCGGTTCTTAATAGCTTCCATTGTTATCTGTCCTCCTTTTTAGTATACAACCATTGTTTTTGATGATAATAGCCAAGATCGAACGAACCCTGTTCCGGCAGCGTGAGCCTTACAGGATACTCTTCGCCAAGCACGCTTTTCAGTTTCATTACTTCACTGTCTATAAACCACGCCGTTTTATCATTCAGCTTATTCAGGTGCTTTGGATAAAGCTTGTTCAGAATGGGGAATATATGCGCAGGCGCAGCCTCGGCAGAGTTAAGGTATTTATCCTTTATCGTTGCGTTTATTCCCGGGTTTGCACCATCCTGCGCAAATTCATAAAATGCAAACAGCCTTCCGAGCGTATATGGTATGTTTGTGCTTTGTTCATTAAGGCTCACCGTCAATACCTCCTTTGGACAGCCCTTATTTGTGTTTTTCAGATAATATGCCTTGATTATCGCCGCGCGGCCGCGGGTTATGTTCCGTTCGGCCCTTATGCGCAGCATTGCCCCGTTCAAAAGCGCCGCCGGATATGCCGTGCCTGCGAATATCGCCCGCGCCGTGGACTTTGCAAGCACGGAGCTTGGTTTTTTATCCTGGGATTTCGGGTTCACTGTCTCGTTCAGCATGGCCCATATTGGCAAAGTATCGAATTTATCGAACTTGCTTTTAACTATCTCCATGCGCTCGTAATGCTCGTTCACGTTGCGTATGAAGCTGCCGAATTCGTTGCGCAGGAAAAAGCTTACGGACAACCGCGCTGCGTTCGGAGCAATTCCAAGCACATAATACGGCCGTTTCGGGTCTATTTTCAGTTCATTGCAATACTTGCCTTCCGTTATTCGCTTTACTGCCGCATAAAGATCGGCGTCGCTCAATCCGGTGTTGTTATCGTCCCCGAACATCCACATATTGGTCAGCCCGTTATACTGTTCCTCCGCTCCTTCAGCCCAGCATACAACGGTAGTATCGCCTATGCGGTGCACGTTTTCCTTATCGGACAGCAGATAATTCAGCGCAGATGTGTATGCAAACGCCGCGTATTTGCCGACGGGTGCATTGTAATTCTGCTCCTTCCCGTATGAGCAGAATGCAGACGCATTGAACGATACCAGCGCCGCGCCGCTCGACTGCGCATCCGCAACGCCCTTTATGGCCGGATGAGTTGGTACAATAACGTCATCTTTCCCCGTAACAAGGCATTGCATCCGTTCTCCGTCGCTATTGTCGTAATATCTCTGCCATGCGGCCTTTATTTTCGCATCCTCGGCAGCAAGGCGACCGTTTACATAGAACGTTACATTGCCACCTTTGTACAATTCATTCAGATTTTCGACTATCAGCGGATGCTCGGCAGCCGACGCGGGCTCCCACCCATCAAAGAAGTTAAGTATCGCCCTTGCCGCCGCGGTGTCTATACCGTCAAGCAGCTCACGGTGAAAGCCTTTGCATGCTTCAAAGCATTCCTTAGCGCGTTCAGGTTTACCCTTGCCGTCTATACCCAGCATATATGCAGAATTATCCCAAAGAAAATTCGACGCAATGCCGGAGGAACGTTTCACAGCCGCGGGCAATATTTTATCCATCGGCACAGATTGCGTCTTTTTGCCGGAAACCACTTCCTTAAACTGAGGAACGATGCCAAGCAGCGTGCCGTCCTCATCAATCTCCAGCAGATAGCTTATCTTCACTGCGTTCCAGCCTTCGCGCGCTATTTTGCCCTGCTCCGCCAAATCTTCATATAATTTAGTCAGCGCCTGAAGTATCATGACTTCACCCCCTCGCTGCCTATCGGCGGAACGGTTATGACCCCGTCCTTCATGCTCGCCCTGAAGAACATCGGCCTGATTCCGCCATCGTTTGAATAATCCATATCCAGCAGCATCCAGCCAAGGTCTCTTTCGCCTTTCAGCTCATCGGGGCAAGACGGCATCTCCTCGCAAAGGCCAAACCGTGCAGGAAATTCACGCGTACCCAAATACGGCTGATGATAGCACTGGCCTTTCTCCGCGCGCCGCTTTACCATCTGCTGAAACTTTGCAGGATTATCGCTCGCGCTGGCCTGCTCGGTCATGTCGAAATGCGCCTCTATCACATAGTGCACATCCTTCAGCACCATCGCCGCGCGCTGCTGAATGCTTTCGGGCGTTGCAATATACGCTTCGCCGCTGCCTTTTTCCATTATTGTTTTAAGCTTGCGGCCGCTCACAACATCCTTTATCTCGTTACGCCTTATATTTGTAAAGCGTATAGGCGCACGCACATAGATTTTGTCTATGTGCCATCTCAGCCCCGGGTGCCACAGTATTGCTTCAACTATGCCCCGCGCTGCCGACGGAGTCATCACGTCGTAACTCACGCGCTCCGTTTTAAGCTCGGGTCTGCTGAAGCATGCATAGTCGCCCCATACTTCTATCCTTACAGACAAGATATCACTCCTTTCATCATTTATGTTTGTTGTGTAACCATATATTACCATCGTCAATGTGATTTGTCAACTTCATTTGTTTTTATGTTTTAAATTTCATTTGTATTTATGTTTGTATTCGCACAGCATCCATGCTATACTGTGTTGTCGAGTTTTGCCTCGGGGATTGAAACATTTGTTTTTATGTTTTAGCAACAGGGTCAATGGCGCAAGTTTTCTTGCGCCATTGGCTTATATAATAAGATTTATATTGCTGCTCTCCTCTATCTTCAGCCCCATCTTTTCATCATAAATGCCCGTGTTTATCAGCACGGCGTTTTCATCGTCTATCATTTCTATGCAGCCCGAATAATAGAGCGTTTCAAACTGGTTTTCGTATATAGTCACTCCGTAGCGGCCCGCCTCCCTGAATAGCTTACGGGACTTTTCGCCGCTTCTCAGCCGCGCAATGCTCTCCACGCCTTTGCCAAGCGGTATGTATACCGTCCGCGTGTTCTGGTCAATTATGCGGAACTTCTCGGCAACCGTTTTGAACGGCATCTTGCTGCAGTAAACCTTGTCATTTTCAAACGCCTCCACCACGCGCGCCTTGTCCGTCCCGTCGCCGAGATAAGCCCTGTATGTGTTGAAATACTTGCGCACAACCTCCGGCGAATCTATGTTCTCCTCCCCGCGCATGGCGCTGTTAGCCGCAGATATGTTCATTTTCAGCATTCTCGGCGCGCGGTGTTCGCCCGTAAATACGGTAACCATGCTCTCCTTGCGGCTGCGTTTGCCTTCGCGGTTGCATCGCCCCGCCGCCTGAAGTATGGAGTCAAGCCCGGCCATTTCCCTATATACCGTCGGGAAGTCTATGTCCACGCCCGCCTCTATAAGCGACGTTGAAACAACCCTGCATACCTCGCCGTCCGTCAGCCTTTGCCTGATAATGTCTATGGTTTTTTGCCTGTGTTCGGGGTACATCAGCGTGGACAGATGAAACCTGCCTTCCTTGGGCAGCTTATTAAACACGGCCTGCGCCGCCTTGCGCGTATTGACTATGCATAGCACCTGCTCATGCCCGCCAAGCCGCGCCGCCAGCGCCTCGTCATCCAGCTCACCTGCCTGTTCAAATGTGACCCGTTTGAACTGCTCATATGTCCGCCTAACTTCCGGACATATCTCTTTTATGGCAATGTTTGGCGCGTATTTTACAATATAATCGTCCACCACCGGCTGTGTTGCCGTGCATAACACGGCGGTGGAGTTGAAATGCGCACACAGCGTGCTTATTGCCGCAACGCAAGGCAGCAGATTTTCGCTTGGCATCATCTGCGCTTCGTCAAATATAATTACGCTGTTTGTTACATTGTGCAGCTTTCGGCATTTTGAGGAGCGGTTGGCATAAAACGATTCAAAGAACTGCACCGCCGTGGTCACCACCACCGGCGCATCCCAGTTTTCCGCCGCAAGCGCGCTTTTGTAGTCCGCCGAATCGAAGCTTTTATCTTCCTTATCGAATACTATGCCGCTGTGATGCTCCAGCACGTTTTTATCATGCAGTATTCCCCTGAATACCTTGGCGTTTTGGTCGATTATAGAGGTGTAAGGGATAACGTATATTATGCGCTGCATGCTGTGCTTCACGGCATGCTTCAGCGCAAATGCAAGCGACGCCGTGGTTTTGCCGCTGCCGGTTGGTGCGCTCAGCGTATATATTCCCCTTGGCCCTTCGCCTGCAGCAAGGCATGCGGAAAGTATTTCCCAGCGTTTTTTGTTCAGCTCACTCTGCGGGTTAGCCCACGGAGCAATATGCTTTTCAAAATATGCCAACAGCGTTGCCATATCGTCGTATTCTTCGCGCGCAGCCTTTCCGCCGGACATGAAGTTTTCAGTGTCCAAATAGTCTGCGTCAACAAGGCATGAGTACAGCATTCTTATCCAAACGGATTCATAAAACCTGTCCCCGTAGAAATTCGGCCTTTGTGGGGCTGTTATCGGCCTATCCATGCCGCGCGGCTCTTCTATACCGCCGTTTATTGCCTTTTTCATTCGGCCGCAGAATGTGCTGTCCTCCGGCGTGTCCATTTTAGCATTACCCACGTCCGGTAATCCGCCGTGATGCCCCGCAATGCATATCGCTTCGTGCACGGCGTTAGCCCTGAAGCATTCAAATGCGCCCGCCGTTGAATGGTCAACTGCCGGCCCGCCGCGCAGCCTTCGCTGAAAGCCCTGAGTGTTTTTGCCGTCGTCATGCCGCATCGCTTCAAGCTTGGCGTGTTCTTCCGCGCCAAACTGCGCCGCAAACTTTGCGCACAGTTCCGCCGTGCCGCGCTCATGTTCATCAACCGTTTGTTCTCTTCCGTCTTCCGCAATATGCGCCAAAAATACCGTTTCATCCATATGCTGTTATCTCCCGGCCTATGCGGCCATGCTCCGCTTGTTCAACTGTGCCTTAGAGTTCAAATACTGTGCCTGTGTTATATTGTTATTATATCAACATTATTTATTGTTGGCAATGCCAATCTTTATTATATTCCCGCCATTTTGATAAATTCTGATATTTATTTTGCCAATGTTATACGGACGTAATTGGGCAAATATAATAAAAATCCCCCCCCGCATAGCTGGGGGGATCTTTATTTGGTGCCGGAAGTGGGACTCGTTCGGCGATACTGGGGCAGTATCGCCGCCAGCCCGGGGAACTCAAAAAGTATTCACTGGATACTTTTTGCCCTTCGGGACGTTCCCTTCGAGTCCCGCTTATCTCTTATCAACATCAAAAAAAGAGTCCGTGGCTGAACACGAACTCCGTATCTGGTGCAGTTGAGCAATCCAAATCCGAACCTGTTTTTTCCTTATCCAGCGCCGCTTTCAGGTCGTCAAAAGTGATGGTGTCCGTCCCGTCCTTATAGTTGAAAGTTATCACCATCTTGTCATCATACAGGAAAATGGCGTTGACGAAAGTATCAATCAACATCTTCCGGTGGGACTTCTGCCGTACATCCAGCTTGCGGAAGCGGTGGAGCCAGAAGGTCATAAACTCGGCGCTGACCTTGGGCTTTGCCAGTTTCTCGCAGGCAATCTTGGTTTCCAGTTCCTCTTTTGTGGCTTCCAGTTCTTCCAGACGGCCTTTCGTGGACTTGGTCAAGATACCCTGCTGGATGGCGTTCAAGAGGTTTTGAATGGCCGTGTCTGCTTCCCGCAGCTGCTGTTCATAGAGGGGCAGGTTGACATTCTCTCTGTCCTGCAAGTCCATGAGCATAGACACGATGGCTTCAATGGCGGTATCGTCCATCACCATCTTCATGGTTTCGTTTACCACCAAATCCTCAATCCATTCTTTCTTGACGGACTTTTTGTGACACTCGGTGCGCTTCTTCTTCACGGACACGCACTTGTAGTAGTGGTGGACATTCCCCGTGTGGCTGGTGCCGCTCTCGCCGCAAAGGTAAGCCCCACAGTAGCCGCAGAACAGCTTGGTCGTGAGCAAGTAATCGTCCTCGGCCTTGTGGCGGGCCGGGGCCTTTTTGTTCTTCGCCAGCTTCTCCTGCACCCGGTCAAAGAGGTCTTGGGGGACGATGGCGGGAATAGCGTCCGGCACCACAATGTCCCGGTAGGTGTACTCCCCGATATAGCGGCGGTTGTTCAAAAGGTGCTGTATGCTGTTGTAGGTCATCTTCTGGCCCCGTGTGTTCTTCACGCCCTGCCCGTTGAGCCAGTCCCGGATTTGGGTCATGGTGGCCCCCTCGTCATACCGTTGGAACGCCTCACGGACAAAGGGGGCGGTGAGCGGGTCAAGCTGGAAGCACTGGTCGCTGTCGATCTGATAGCCGATGGGCAGGGTGCCGCCGTTGTACTTGGATTTCAGGGCGTTCTCCGTCATGCCCCGGACTACCTTTTCGGACAGGTCGGCGGAGTAGTATTCGGCGTAGCCCTCCAGCACGCTTTCCAGAATGATACCCTCGGCCCCGTCGGAAATGACCTCGGTGGCGGACACCACCTTGACCCCGTTCTTTTTCAGAGCGGCCTTGTAGCGGGCGCTGTCGTAGCGGTTGCGGGCAAACCTGTCCAGCTTCCAGACGATGATCATATCAAACAGGCGTTTGCCGCTGTCCTTAATCATGTTCTGAAATTCCGGGCGGTTGTCCGTCTTGGCGGAAAAGGCCCGGTCTATGTAGTGGCGCAGGATGGTGATACCGTTCTTCTCGGCAAAGGCGGTACACTCTCTAATCTGGCCCTCAATGCTTTCCTCCCGCTGGTTGTCGGAGGAATAGCGGGCATATATCACAGCTTTCATTGGTCGCCCTCCATCATGCGCAGCAGGGTTTCTTTCAGCTTCTCGTTCATGGGGGACTGGGGGTCAAAGCACATCTCAATAAAGCGGCGCATTTCCTCACGCTCCGGGGCGGCCTTTGGCTTAAACTCGTATGTCACCCCTTGGGGCTTGTCCGTCCGGGCAAAGATATAATCCAGCGACACATCAAAGTAATCCGCATAGCGGCGGAACAGTTCCACAGGCGGGGTGGACTGGCCGTTTTCGTAGCGGTTGACGCTGGACTGTGTGGAGCCGATGGCCTCGGCCATTTTCACCTGTGAAATGCCAATGCTCTCCCGCAGGGCTTTCAACCGTTTACCCACTTCTTTCATGTTGCAACCTCCTATTCGGGTTAAACTTATTATAACCCAGCTTGCCGAAAATTGCAACCCGGAAACGCAATTTCCCCCCTGCGTTTTTTCTCCCGTCCCGGCCCGCAGGCCGAACAAAGAAGCGGCGCAGATCAGCCCGTGGGGGTGGGCTGGTCTGCGCCGTTTCTTTGGGTTTTGGAGGGGTGGGGACACGGGCGCAGGATTGCGGACTGTGGCCACACGCCGACAAAACCGGGGGTTTCCAAAGGGGGGCATGGCCTCCCCTTTGGCACACGGCCTTGCTTGCAAGGTGTAGTGTGTTATACCTGCTGGCGCGGCTGACGGGGGAAGCGGGGGGCGGTGCGGTATGCACCCCGCTTGCACCGGCAGGAAAACGGGCTGGGTTTTTGTGACCGGGAGGGAACAAAAAGCCTGTCCGTTTTCAGAAAGCGGCGGCAGGTATACAAGCCCCCGTCCCTCGTCTTTCGTCCCCCGCTGGTGGGACAAAGTGTCCCGAAGTAGCGGAGCGCCGTGCGTCCGTCAAGGCTGAAACGAGCGGGCTTGCGCCCGGCCTTGACTGCCGTCCGCCGCTCCGCTGGTGGGTGGGCAAGGCGGCCAATCCCCTAACGGTGCTTGGCCGCCCTCTGCTTTAGCTTGGGGCCGTTCTCCCTCCCAAAATCGGTGGAGGCGGGCAAGCACTTTTGGGCTTGCCCGCCTTGGTGACCACAAAGCAAAACCGGGCGGGGCTGTCAATGGCGGCGCTGAAAGCGTCGTTCATCTCGACCATTGACGGCCTCGGCTGGGTTTGCTATCCTGCCAGCGCAGGGACGAAGGTAGTCCAACCAGTGCCGCCCCGCAACTCCACATCATTTTCATCTGAGAGAGTAAAGGAGTAGACAGGTTGGCGGAACCCTTTGCTGTCGGTCATGTATCCCAGCTTACAGTCAATGACCCGCACTTGATTGGGGGACAGATAGTTGAACATGGGCACATCACGCCAAGAGAACCGCCCAGAGCAAAGGCGCTCATACGCCTCTTGGGGAGAGATAACTGCGGCATTTCCATGAAGGGTGCTGACAGAAAGAGTGTTGTCTACCTCGTAGAGGATACCGCCCTCTGCCACCCAGCAGGTCAATTCACCGTCGGTAAGTACGCCGTCCTCTATTACGCATTCCGCCCGAAAAGCATACTTTCCCTTTTCCTCGTCCACGGTAATAAACTCAGCCGCGTCAGGCATTTCGATGCCCAGGTCTTCCAGAGCGGTGCGGAGCTCGTCCTCCGTGATGGTTCCGCCTTTTTCACTGAAACGAAGTTCACTGTCCACACGGTAATCTGTGTACTCATAGGAGCGGTCTTTGTAAGTTACCCACAGGGCATAGGTTTGGTGGTCAGAATAGACGGCGGTATTGTCATAGTAATCCACGTCAGGAGTGCCAAATCTGATTTCAGCCCCTTGCCGCCCAATAAACTCTACTGCAAAAGCGTCGCTGCTTTCTATGGTGAACGGTTCCGTCCAGTACACCCCGGACGGCCCCGGCTCATCAGATAGTGAACACTCCTGCACCCATTCTATTCCCTTGGTGTTGGCGGCGTAGATCGGAGCATCCGCAAGATTGCCGTAGGGCTGGAAATGATAGGCGAGGAACACGCCCGCCAAGACAGCAGCGGACAGAACGGGAAGGACGGCGTAGATCCCGGCAATCTTCCATCGTTTTCCCGCCAAACTGACGAACAGCATACATAAGCAGTACCCCAGCATGGCCCCCAAAATATTGCAGATCAAATCGTCCACATCAGCCTGTCCCCGACCAAGGCTATACTGGAGCACTTCAATCACAAGAGATGTGCCAGCCCCAGCTGTCAGCATCCAATACCACCGTCGGAAAGGCTTTACTGCCAGAGGAAGCAGCACACCCAACGGGAGGAACATGGCGATGTTTAGCAGGGGGTTCAGCCAGATTTGCAGGGTAAAGTTGTTCCATGCCTCCCAGAACGCCAAAAATGGGTGTAGTTGGGCACCCATCTGCATACCATCCATGCGGTTCATAAAGGTGATGGCGGCAAGCCCGCCTAGGTAGCACAGCAGAAGGAGAACAGCCACGGCTTGTCCTTTTGGAAAATGCTCCCCGTCTCGGTGGCGCTTCCGGTTCAGCACGACAAGGATCGCTACACCTACTGCCAAGCCAATCAAGGCGAGGGGAATTGCATTTTGAAACAAATAAAAAATGTGTCTGATAAAGGCATGCATGGTAAACTTGTCTCCTTCAATAAAAAAGCGTGCGGCCGAAGCCGCACGCCGAAAAACGCACAACTCCGTTGCCGCGACGCAACTTTTCTACCACCCACGAGGATGCGAAAATGGAGAGTGCATTTTTACCGAAGTAAAATATGCACACCCTCATAGGTAGATATTCAGTTGCGTCGCAAAAGCATTATAGCATATTCTTTCTGGAAAAGAAAGTAGGCAGAGAGAGTTTTTGCCCTGCCTTGAAAAACAGCAAAAAATATTTTTGCCTTTTAGGAACAAATGGTGTATACTTATGCCGTAAATAAATAGAGACAGAGAAAAATCTATTTAGAAGGGAGGTTACTTTTATGTCCGTTACCTACAAGTTTCCCCATGACAGTCCCATCCGCTACCTACCCCTGGTCTATATGCTCCCCTATGACCTGCTTGTCCGCTGTCCCACCCTCCGCAAGCTGCCCCGTAGCATGGGGGCGTTGAACACTTCGGAGTGGGGTGAGGTCATTGGAAGCGCCGCATTTTACAATGAAATCATGGACGCCGTGGCGTCGCTGGCGTTCCCCCACTTCGGCTTCGGCGGCTGGAAGGAGCATTACACGGGCTGGTGCCCCGTCTGGCGTTTGTCCTACGCCCTGCCCCTGTGGGCCAAGGGCGTGGAGCGGGTGCGGGGCTGGGGGTTGCAAGCCCTCTTTGCCCTGCCGCCCAATTACGAAATACCGTTCTTTGACCCGGAGGACGTAAAAGCGGTCATGGCGGAGGTCGTTCAGCAGACCATCGAGGAACAGGGCTGGGGGCCAATGCTGGAAGTGGTGCGGGAAATGCCCTGCGACGAGGATTTCGAGAAGTGGGACACCAATGTCCGCAAGGACTTCCTCCGCAAGTGGTATCACACCCGCTCCAAACGGGTGCAGACCGTTTCGCTGGAAGAATGTATGGAGGACGAGGACAGCAAAATCCACGCTCTCCCCGCCCCGGACGGGGACTTCACGGAACAGGTGGAGGGCGAGGACTTTTACAAACGGTTCAAGGCCACTTTGTCCGAAAAGGACATGGCAATTTTGGAGTTGCGGGTAGATGGGTACGGCTATCAGGAAATAGCGGACAGGCTGGGCTACAAGACCCACAGCGCCGTAGTCAAGCGCATGGAGGCAATCAAAAAGCGGTTTATCCAGTACGAGAACGAAACAGGGCGGTAAAGCCACGCAAGCCGGGAAACGGCGGGCGTGGCTTTTCTGTACCCAAAATCAGAAAGAAGGTGAGGATGTTCCCTATCAAAGATTTGCCGCCCGTGGAGCGGCGGGCGGACGGCTCCCTCTACCGCATGGACGCAGGACAGCGGCGGGAGGCGGTGCGGCTTATCAAAGGGCGGTGCAGTTACTACGACGGCGGCAACTGCCTGTACTTGGACGATGGCGAGGAAGTGACCTGCCCCCAGAGTATTTCCTATTCCGTCTGCTGTAAGTTCTTCCGCCATGTGCTGTTGAAGGACGAGGCGGGCAGGGGCTTGGAGGCGGCGGTGTTCCGGCGGGAGGCGCTGAAACGCTGTTTACGGTGCGGCGTGGCCTTTTCCTCCGCCTCCAACAACGCCAAATACTGCCCCGACTGCCGGGCGGCGGTACAGCGGCGGCAGAAGGCCGACTACGCCCGGAAGCGGAGGGTGGGAGTAGAAAAGTAGGGGGTAAAAAAGCCCGTCAAATCAAGGCTTCCGGGCCTCGAAACCCCATGCCCCCGTATGTTGATACTCCCCGCCCCGAAAAACGACTTCAACTTTTCTACAAGGAGGTTCTATGACAGCGTACATTCACCTGCACCAGAAACCCAAAGCGGCCAGCTTTACCCAGCTTCCCAACTTCCTGTTTGAAGCGCCCGGCTTCCAGCCGTTGAGCAACGGGGCGAAAATCCTCTACGCCATGCTCCTGCGCCGCACCGACCTCTCCCGCAAAAACGGGTGGGCGGACGAGTACGGCAGGATTTACCTCTACTACCCCATCAATGAGGTGACGGCCCTGCTCCACTGCGGGCGGCAGAAGGCGGTGGACACCCTGCGGGAACTGCAATACGCCGGGCTGGTGGAGATCAGGAAGCAGGGCTGTGGAAAACCCAACCGCATTTACCCAAAATCCTATGAGGCGGTTCCAAACACCGACTTCAAGAAATCCGGCTGTGGTACGCCGGAGGGCTGAAAACCGTACTCATGGAGTACGGTTTTCGGCCTTGAGAAGTACGGAAACCGGACGGTATATAGAAAGATAAAGATAAAACAAATTGATCTATAATCAATCTATCCAATCCTATCCGAGATATTTTCTGCGGGGTTTTCCTGTGGAAAACCCCGGATGGGAAGGGATGGGGAAAGGAGTTCTATGGCGCAAAAAGCCCCGCACGCAATTTTACGCTTCGCCAAACACAAGGCAGGCCCAGCCGGGGCGCTGGAGGCCCACCACGAGCGCACCAAGGAGCAGTACGCCAGCAACCCGGACATTGACACCAGCAGGAGCAAGGACAACTTCCATATTATCCAGCCCGCCGGGAAGTACAGGCGGGAGATAGACCGCCGTATCAGGGCGGCGGGGTGCCGCACCCGGAAGGACAGCACCATGTTCGTGGACACCTTGATAACCGCAAGCCCGGAGTTCTTCACGGGCAGGAGCAGGAAAGAGGTACAAGCCTACTTCACGGAGGCGGTAGCCTTTATGGAGAAGAAGGTGGGGCGGGGCAATATCTTTTCCGCCGTGGTACACATGGATGAGAAAACGCCCCACCTCCACCTGTGCTTCACCCCCATCACGGAGGACGGGCGGCTGTCGGCAAAGGAGATTTTAGGCAACCGGGCGCAACTCTCCCAATGGCAGGATGAGTTTCACGCCCACATGAAAAAGGCGTTCCCCGTCCTCAAGCGGGGCGAGAGCGCCCTCGTCACCAAGCGCAAGCACATTCCCACATGGCTGTTCAAGCAGTCCGTAGACCTGACCCGCCAGCAGCAGGCCATAGAAAAGGCGGTGTCGGAAATCGGGGTGCTGAACGCCGGGAAAAAGCGGGACGAGATTTTGGAGATGGTGGGGCCGTACTTCTCCCGGCTGGAAAAGCACTTGGGACAGATGAAGAAGTATCAGGCCACCATCGACTATCTGACGCAGGAGAACGAGGGCTTGAAGGAGAAGGTCAACAGCGAAAAGAGCATACAGAAGCAGATGGAAGTCCTCATGCTGAAAAAGGAAAATGAACAGCTCCGGCGGTTTGTCCAGCGCATACCCCCGGAGGTCAGGCAGGCGCTCAAGGAACAGCAGCAGGGCCAGCGGCGGGATAAAGACCGCCAGCGGTAAATCTTTAGAAACACGGAGGTACATTTGGGCAGAAGAAAAAAGCTGATTAACAACTCCGATATTCCCCAGCACCAGATTGAGGCGATAGCCCGCTGTATCATGCCGGACATTCTCGCTTTCTACGAGAGCGAGGAGGGCCAGCGGGAATTTGCCGAATGGAAGAAGCAGAGGGAGGCGGAGAGGCAGGAGGCCGAAACGAAGAAGTAACGAAAAGGGCGGGCGCACCGTGCAAACGGCTGCGCCCGCCCTTTTTGCGTTTATGGGGTCGCTTTCTTCTTCCGTGGGCCTCTCGGCTTGGAGGTGGGCCTGCGCCGTACCCCGTTGCGGAAGTAGGTGCTTTCGTAACGGTCAAAGAAAAGCAATAATCCGAACCCATCGCCTATCGGAAACGGGTTCGGATTATATTGGTTTGGTGCCGGAAGTGGGACTCGAACCCACACGTTGTTGCCAACAACGGATTTTGAGTCCGTCACGTCTGCCAATTCCATCATTCCGGCGCAAGTTGTATTCTATCATAATTCAGCGCGCAATGCAACATAAATTGCGCACACAAATGCCGCACGGCAGCGCAGCTTATGCGCCGCCGCAACGGCATGAATAATTATTCTTCGTCTATATAGGGCTTAAGGAACGCGGGCGCATCATTTACGCTGCCGGTTATGCTAAGCACCAGCTTGACTTTGCGGCGCTCGGCAAACGCTGCCATCTCCTTGAACAAATCCTCCAATGTATCCAGCGGATGATGGACTATTTTCATAAAGCCGTCAACAAAAAGGTATTCCAAATCGAAATCCTGCGCCGCAATGCCGGAAACGAAGCCGAAGAACATCTTGGGACTGTCTATATGATATTCCGAAGCATCCACAAAGCGGATATCATGCTTCAAGCCAAACATATACTGGCTGTCGTTATCGATGAACACTATGCTGCCGTTAGCCGTTTTAAGCGTTTCGTTAGCAATGTCAATTATGCGCTTGGTCTTGCCCGCGCCGGTTTCGCCAAAGATTACCTTTATCAAGTTGAGCCTCCCTCTGCGTTCAATAACGCTACTGAAATGGTCATGTATTATTATAACCTTTTTTCATGCGTTTGGGCAATAGCGGTTTATACAAATTCACCTTAAATACATAAATACATTTTATATGTTCTTTTCGGGGCCGAATTATGGTATACTGCAGAGATGAGCGACAAAAAAGGGACTAAGGACATGAAAAGAGTTTTGGGCTGCATCCGCCGCGCGGACGAAAGATACAATATGATACGCGAAGGAGATAAAATATGTGTTGGCGTATCAGGCGGAAAAGACAGCCTTCTACTGCTGTATGGATTAAAGCTGTATCAGCGGTTTTGTTACAGGCATTTTGACGTATGCGGCGTGATGCTAGATCTTGGGCTGACGAACCAGGATCTTGCACCGGTGGCGGAATTTGCGCGCAGCATAGACGTGCCGTTTGACATTATAAAAACCGACATTGGGGATGTTGTGTTCAACATACGTAAGGAAAGCCACCCCTGCGCCCTTTGCGCCAAGCTAAGGCGCGGTGCGCTGAACGATGCCGCTAAGGAGCGCGGCTGCAATCTTGTAGCCCTTGGCCACAACCGAGACGATGTTATAGAAACCTTCTTCATGAGTCTTCTTTACGAAAGCAGGCTGAATACTTTCGGCCCGGTAACATACCTTGGCCGCAAGGACGTTACCGTTATCCGCCCGATGGTATTCCTGCCGGAAAAGCAGGCTCTCAGCATCGCCACGCGGCTTGAGCTGCCCATACGCAAGCCAAACTGCCCCGCCGCAGGCCATACCAAGCGAGAGGAAATGAAGCAGGTGATGCGCTTCTTTACCGGCCTTATACCGGACGCAGAGGAACGCATAATGAACGCCATTGCGGACACGGAAAAATACGGCATGTGGGACAATCTTCGCCTGCCGCCGCGCGACGTGCTTGATATTGTTTCCTCTCCGAAGGCGCCGCGCTTTTGCCGCGAGTGTCCAAACAACGCAAATAAATCAGACGATAACGGCGAGGATGAATAATATGGACGAAAAAACTCTGTTCATAATCATCATCACATATCTTGGCATAATGAGCCTTATTCTGTTCCTTATGATGGGCATAGATAAAGCAAAGGCCAAGCAGGGTGCGCGCCGCATAAGCGAAAAGTCGCTTTTCACAGTGGCTGCACTTGGCGGCGGAATAGGCGGAGTGCTTGGCATGAAGGTATTCCATCATAAAACGCTGCATACCTCATTCAAGCTTGGTATGCCAGCGCTTACTGTGCTCAATTTCGGCATAGCCTTCCTTATAATGAGGCATAGTCAAAGATAAAAAAGACCGGAGCGGTTATTCAATAGGCTGCTCCGGTTCAACGTATTCAATAGCGCACCAAATCGTGCTCAACAGGCCGTCGGCATTGTTCAGTTCTATCTGCACCTGTCTGCGGCTTTTGTTTACCTTAAGCACGCGCCCATTCAGTTCGCACAGCGGGCCTTCCACAAAGCGTATCTTTGTCCCTTCCTTTATTACCTTTGTCGGCTCTATCGTGCCATCGTGCCGCCGTATCCACTCAACAAAGTCCAAATCGGCACCACGCAGGCGATATTCGCCGTCATCATACTGCAGCAGCTTTATGGCGTTTTGCAGCGTGTTTATCGAGCGTACGTCAAGCTCTTTTTCGTCCGTTTCAAAGAACACATAGCCGGGCAGAAGGCACAGTTCTTTTTCAACCAGCTTTCCTCCGCTCGGCTTAAACTTTTTTATTTTCGGAACCAGCGTAGCGTAACCGCGCCGCTTAAGGCGGGACTCTATGCCCGCTTCAAAACCGGTTCTGCAAAAAACACAATATACTCCCGTCAAGATCCCCCACTCCGTCGGTAGTTTTATTTTACTATTCGATTATACCTAATTCTTTCAGTTTTTGCAAAAAAACTTTTGTATCGGCCTCAGCCGTTGCCGTATTAACATCATATTCCGCGGCAAGCATGGCCGCAAGCGCGCTTTCGTTTTCCGCCTTTTCAAGCGCGTCCCACAGGAACTCTCCTGTTTCGTTCAGCGTTATAAGCCCCTTTATTTCAAGCGATGCATCCCCTACGGGTACCAGTATGATATCGCCCGCAATGTTTCGCTTAATAAGCCGTTTCAGTATTTTCATTTGCTTTCCTCCTCCAATGTAAGCCGAACCGTTTCGTGCGTCATGCGGCACACATATTCCGGCTTAACGTTAAAATGCCCCGTTTCCGTTACGCACATGGCGGCGCAGGCATGGCACGCATGCTTATATCCGCATACGGCGCATTCGCCTGGCAAGCGTATTTCGGCAGTCGCCGCCTTTGTAGCCTCCCATGCAGCGCTGAATCCAAGCTCCTTCACGCTTGCCACAGGTTCTGTCATCATGCCGCATGGGGTCATTACGCCCTGCCAGTTTATCCAGAATGCGCTTCTCCCCGCGCGGCACATTATGCCTTCGCCCGGGGTGCCTTCGCAGTCCGTATTCTCGCTCACGCTTATGCCGCGGCGCATGGCCTCCGCCCGCGCACGGAACTGCTCTTCGCTAAAGCGCATCCTGTCCCACATTACGCTGTACTTCGCCGCCTCTTCCGCGCTGAAGCGATCGTTTTCGCCAACCATTGCGGCGTTGCGCCGTATGGGTGGGAACATATACGTTGCAAGCTGCATCGGCGTGCCCAACGATTCGGCAATTTCATAAATACGCTGCATGTCCGCCGCGTTATACTGCGTAAGCGACACGTTCAGCTTCACGCCGATGCCTATATTCTTCAGCGCGCGTATGTTAGCAAGCACCCTATCGAACGCATTGCTGCCGCAAAGCCGCTCGTAGGCTGCCCCGCTTGCGCCGTAAAGGGTTATGTTGAACCTGAACGGCGGCTCATGGCGGAAAAAGTCCAGCATGTCCTTATCTATAAGCGAAGCGTTGCTGTTTATGCTCACCATCAGGCCCATCTTTTTCAGCTCGCTCAGAATATACCTGAAATCCGGCCTTATCAGCGGCTCCCCGCCCGTAAGCAGCAGAAAAAGCATACCCTGTGAGCGCGCCGTTTCCGCAATGCTCAGCCATTCGTCCGCGCTCAGCTCCGCGCCGCGCCGCTTCTGCTCTGCCTCGCTCAGGTGAACATAGCACATTTTGCAGTTGAAATTACACCGCGGCGTAAGCTCAAAGTTGCCTGCAAGCGGCGTTCCCGCCCGGCAGGCCTTTGCATGAAGATATGATGATAGGCGCGGTTCTGCGCTGTTATTTTCCATTTTATCCCCCAAACAATTCGTTTTGCAGCAGCCGCACCGCCCCTTCGTCTGCGCGGCAGCTAAGCCGATATACATCCGCACGCTGCACCAGCCCAGCTACCAAATCCGTCATATGTATTGCCGACTCCGCATCCCATTGATAATATGAGCATTGGCTCAGCACAGCGGCAAAAGCCTCCTTTGCCCCCGCACGGCGCAGCGTATTTTCATCAGCCTTATCAAGCAGCACTATCGCCCGAATAGGCGCTGAGGCGTTTTTGCATATGCCCGACGTGCCGGAATAGAACACGCCGTTTGCGGTAAGGTCATCCGTGCGGATGAGCGTCCTGTCCCCGTTTATAACATCCGCGCCGGCATACCGCTGCCACAGCGCGGCCTGCGTGCTTTTGCCTATGCCGCTGGGGCCGCTGAAAAGCACGGCTTTGCCGTTTGGCGGCAGCACATAGGACGAATGCAGCACAAGCTGGCCATAGTCCGCCAAAATATCGAACATATCGGCGGATTCAAGTATTGCCTGTGAATACATGGTGCTGCGGTAGCCTTCGCCGAACACAAGGCGCGTTTGCCCCTGTGTGCGCACGGCATACGAAAACTGCGCCGCACCGTATACCCTGAGCGTATGCAGCGCCTCCCCTTCGCGCCAGCGGCTCACCGGGCCGTTTTTCACGGCATGGTCGGGCACGGGCGGCGGGGTTGGGCTGTATTCCACGGATATGACATGGTTCGTTTCCGCGCCGTCCTCCGCATGGAAGCGGGCGCTGGCCTTGGATACCGTCCATGCGTCCTGCCCGCGTACTTCAAGCGTTACCCCGCCGAAGGTGAAGCGTTCAGTGTTCATATGTGGCGAACATAAGCTTGCTGTATTCGGTTGAGTAGTGTCCGGCGTAGCAGGTTGTGCTTTGCCCTGCGGCAAGGCCGTTCACGCTCACGCGGTAAGTTATGCCGCCAAGGTACAGCTCGCCATACGCCACCTTATAGTATACATAAACCTGCCCCATGTCCTTATCGGAAATGTTCTTTACGGTTATTGCCGTATCCTGCGTGGTTATCTCCAGCGCGTCAGCATTCATGCCCGGCTCGGCATTGAACGCGGCATACATGGTTACCAAGGCCGTGTAGCCATCCGTGCTTTCGGGCATGGGCCGGCGGGTAAGCTCAAGGAGCTGAACCTCCGCATCGGGCGGCAGGGTGGTTACGTCAAACTCATATGCCGTTTCGCCTATGGTAACGGTCAAATGCGCATACTGCACCGTTTTTCCCGCATTGTTGCGCACCGTTACGGCGCATACGTCGGACACGGTTTCGTCCGTGCCGTCCTCAACAAACAGCCCCGCGTATTTGCTTATGCCCTTTATTTCCAGCCCGTATTCGGCGGTGTTGCCGCTGCTGCCGCCGTTTTGCGCAGCGTTATCGTTTTGCATATCGCCGCCGCTGCCGTCTGCCGCGGGCGTGGTTTCGGGCGGTATCTCCACCGCGTCGCTCAGGTCGTCCCCGCCGCCCGTGCAGCCCGCAAGCATGAGCGCCGCCAGCGCAAGCGCAAGCAGTATAATTGCAGTTTTTTTCATGGCATACTCCTTTCCGTCAAAAAGCGCCCCGCCCTATGCGGGCAGGGCACTTGTACTCGTGTCTGGTTGATTAGGAACTAAAGAGTTTGTTGCTGTCGAACGGCACATGATAACAGATTTTATCATTATCTGCTACTTCTGTGGTCATGCAGGGATCAGTAATAAATATCTTCCCGATGCCCGGAATATCTATTGTGCAATCCGTTACTGCATGATCAACTATGATTGAGCAGCCGGTCGCTACGGTAGTGCTCAACTCGAAATCCTCGAAGTACAGTTCGGGCTTAACATATTGTTTTTTCATGCTCCTCACCCCTTTCATTAAAACCAACCCTTGAACCAATCCCACATATCGCGCATGCTGTTGGGACGGGTCTTAACGGTAAGCCGCGCGGTGATGGCTTCGCTCTCGGTGCCTTCCGCATTGATGGCGGTCACGCTGAAGTCCGCGGATTCCTGAGCCACCATGCTGTAAGTGAACTCCCTGTACGTTATGCGCTTCGCGCGGCGGCCGAAGCCCACGCGCTCGGTACGGGTGCGGTAGCTCCTTATGGTCTGGCCGTCCACGGTAATGGCTTCCACGTCCTCGGAGGTCTTAACGGTAAGCGTAGCCTTCCTGCCCTGCATAACGTTCCTGCTCCAGCTTGCCTCGAACCGCTCCGGCTCAAATGTCTTTTCAGGCTCCGGCTCGGGCTCCGGCTCAACCGGCGCGGGCGCAAACAGCGCACGAACCGCCATTACGGATGCAGTCTGTTCCGTCTCATTCATCGCACCAAGGCTTACGCTTCCTTGTTCATTAAAGGTTATCTTCAGGTTGGTCAGCGAGAGTATTGCCTCTCCGGTATTGATTACGGTTACAAGCTTAGCAGTACCATTGTTCACCGCCTCTGTCGTGATGTCATAATACATCTCGGTAGCGGTACTAAGCTGTTTGTTGCTATCTCCAATAACCATATTAGCCTTATTAGTTTCATTGCTGTTGGGCGACTTCGCACCAATCTGCACAGCAGCAATCTTATCAAGATTACCGGTCAGCTTAAACGTTATCGCCTGACCGTTGGCAAGATATACCTCGTTGTTCGGGCCATAGTTGGCATATTCGCTTATACTTGCGTTCTCCTTACCGTCGATGAACAGTAACTTACCATTAACACCTACTGTGCCATTATTCGCCGCCAACTCACTGCGCAGCTTGATGTACTGCGGATAGGCTTCGCCGTCTTGCCCATATGTATTTCCCGTATTCTCGCTCTTGCCCATCGGGTCGTACACGCGCACGGCGTCAAGCCAGAAGTTATATGAACCCTTATTTGCCGTATGGTCAAAATATTCGCTATACGCAACCTTTATGACCACGTTGTGCTCATCATAATCAAGGCCGCGCACCGCTATTACAGGTATCTGGTACAGGGCGTTGGGCTTATTACTCGTTGACGGCTGCCATCCATTAGTCGCATCATAGGTATAACCATAGTAGTTATCTACGAACACGCTCTTTTCCTTTTTGCCAGTCTCTTTGTTTACCACATCCACAAATATCGCACCCGACGTATTATCCGTCAAGCTGATGATATCAAACCCGGTGCCCTTGAAGGTAAACTGCGCCGTCGGCCAGACTACGCCATCCTTTGCCATGTCGTTGGTCACGGTCACCTTGCGCGCGCTGCCCATGGAGAACATGGTGCAGCTGTCGTAGGCAGGGTCGTAGCCGTAGGGCTTGTGGTTCTCCTGACCAAGCGCTTCGAGGGCTTGGGTGGCGTTGGCGTTATTCTCCGCGCTTGTGTCTTTAGCTACGTACCAAGTGCCAGCTACATCGTCTGCGGATGTTTGATTAAGCACCGTCTGCTGGTTGCCGTCGCTGCCATAGAACTTCGCAAAGCTGTCCTCGTAGTAGACGTTCGTGGCGGGGATGATGTTAGCGTTATATAACGTTTCCGCCGCATCGCTCCTATTTTTGAACTTTACATACAGCGGTATGGTTATGTTATTGCTAAGCGGCTTAGCCAAAATATACTTAACATACCAGTTGCCAACCGTATCTTTCAGAACCTCTGCCTTGCCATGCGACCATTCCTGCATATGTACCGGCTTTGCTTCTTTATCCTTCATTGACGCAAGAGATATAGAATCTATGTCGCCCATGTTTTCTGTAGTGACGCCGAAGTCTTTAAGCTTAATTTCCAGCGGCAGACCGAAGTCGATAACATATGTGTGGTCGCGTGTGAATGTATAGTATATCCATATGCTCTTCTCGCTTTCACGCCAGAAACCAACCACTTCATATATGGAATAACGGTACTGCAAATCAACATCCTGCAATTTGGACAGGTCAGATGAAACCTCTATAGTTCTTCCGTCGCTGTTTACTACGGTTCCATTTTTCAACGGACCAACTTTAGGGTCACCAAGACCTATATTTTCACTAAAGAATGTGTTGTTGCTAACGGCTATGTTGTATTCATAGAACGCCGTTCCGCTGCCTTGTATTGCGTAATGCACCGTCAAACTATCAAAGGTTTGCTTGGCGCGCAGATAATACGTTACCAGCAAGCCTTGATACTGATATATCTTAACTGACTCAAGGAACGGCTCGCCACCGTATTGCACTCCGCTGATTTTACCCAGTACAGAATGCTCTGTATCGGCCTCAGTCTTGGCCCACGCTATTTTTTCCGTGCCGCCATACGTATAGCTGGTCTGTGTTGAACCTTTGTTGATATACACATTGTGGCTATCACTGCTCGGAGTGAGGGTTATCATGTAAACCTCATATTCCGCGGTTTCTACACCGGCAATACCGTAAACAGTACGATAATAAGTACTATCGGTATCTTTCACAACATAACCATTGCCGAGCGGTACAGATTGATCAGTCGGGCAAGCGAACCCAACTGTCTTACCCTTTACGGGGAAACTATTCGGTATTCTATTCTCAGTACCGTCGTATTTTACCGCGAAATCGAGCAGACATTGATCCGCACTATATTGTATCGGGCACCAGTCAACTATTTCCGTAGTAACCTCGCTTGTAACCGTGGTCACCTGACGATACCATATACATACTTGATTCTTATCTGTGTCGGTTGCTCCTGCGCCGACATTTTCAATATTTACCCATGTAATGCCATCTACGGAATAAGCCCAACTGCCCTCATAGAACCTGATATATTCAAATTTGGTTCCTTTGTGGGAATAATTCGTCCAGCCATCGATAGACTGCCTGTTTTCTGCCGTATGGTATGCGCTTTTCCAGTAAGTTACATTGTACGTATTGTTGTCCCAGCTTTTTGCTGTACCGGTTACTTGAGGTAATATGCTGCTCAAGCTTATTCCGTTAGGGCTGTTCACCGTGGAGTGCGATGCTTTAAGAGTATATATACTGCGCCTGTTGCCGCCATCATCGTTATACGTAAACTCCGCAGGGGTACCATTGCTCCAATTGGTCGGCACAACGCCCGTGTTGGTTATCCACAGGTTGATGGGCAGTACCACATTCTCAAGCTCAGCGGCCTTAACCTCTATGTTATACTCCACTCCGGCAATTGTCACCGTAGTTGTACCAGACTTAATGCCCTTAAAGGTTATTTTTGTAATATCAACAAGGTTTGGGCTATCTGCGCGCTTATACAAATAGCCGCTTGTGCCGTTCCCAGTACTTGCAGTCCAGCCATTATTAAACTTCAAGTAGTAATAGTTCCTGCCTTTTTGCTGGTAAAAACCATATCCATTATAATAGTACCACGGCGAAGATGAATTCTGGATTGCCAGCTTATTATTGTTATTTATTGTCAAATACTGGTTTCTGCCTTTGACCTGAATAGTATAATAAGTAGTCAAATACCCTGAAGATGTAACATTAAACACCGTAGCATCAGCTATTTCTTTTGTGTTGCTGATTTCACCTTTTTCAGACACAACCAAATAGTTGCCATTGCCGTCGGATATAACACCGTCGCCGGTTGTTATCTTGTTGCCAAGTGTAAACTGGGTTCCTTCACCGGGCTTAGTGCCGTACTCTACACCTGTTTTAATTGCAACAGCCGTATCCGCAGGATCGCCAATTTTGTTTTTGGCCACTTCACCATCAACGGTAAGGACTTCCTCTTTCCCTTCTACAATCGTTATCGTTCCGCCAACCTCTGTCGTTGCGGCCTTCTCATATATGCCCATTACGGAGAAGTGCGGCGCGGTAAACACATACCAGCCGTCCTCGGTCGCCGTGCCGTCGATATCCTTAGCAGTACCATCCTCAACGATGAACGCTTTAACTTTGGTCTTGTCCCATCCTTCAGGTATCTTTATGCGAACCTCGGCTTCGCCGATATACTTATTATTGTCTGCGGTCGAAGGGGTCACATCATAGGCCGCTATCTTCCCCTCAGCAGCACCCTGTATCGTAACCGTTGTAGTCTCACACTTCAGCGCCGCAAGGTTGGGGCCGGTTACGCGAACGGTGTCGTTATCGGCGGTAGTATTGCCGCTACCATTGCCTACGGTTTTGTTGTTGGTGGGAACATTTATTGTTCCATCAGCCTTAAACCCGCCCTCAACAAGCTCATTAGAAGCGGAATAGATGTCGCTATTCTGCATGCGCGCGCCAATAACGCGCAGTATCATGCGAATCTGCTGCGCAATTTGGGTTTCGGTATTTTTGCCGGGGGTGTTGCACCATATGCAGAACATAGAGCCAACAGGGTTATTAACAGTTGTTCCAACCCCGCTCCCGTAGTTAAATGTATTATTGTTTTGCCTTATTTATCCACGTATCTTCGTTATATTCGCCAACAAACGTGTATCCTTCTCTATAAAGATTCCAGTTCTCATTGGTAGACACATAGTAATAGTCGTGATTGGCGTTTATCAACTGATATTGGGTAATATCATCGACCGGATAGCAGTTGTTGCCATAAAACCAATAACAAACCCATACGTTACTATTGCTTATGGTGTTATTTCTTCTGAGCGCATCATTGAACATGCGCGGAGTCATGTTATATTTCGTAATTATACTTATAATTTCATTCGCATAATTATAGAAAACATTTTCCCATGAGCTATATTCATCCATTGCGGCATTGAAGAAATTGCAGCCATTATCCGCAAAATACTTCACGTATTTGCTTACAAGTTCTTTTGTAAAGCTAACAGCAACTGTATTCTCAAGGTTAAGGCAACCGGGTTTGCCGCTAACCTGAAGATTGCCACTTATGCCAAGTTTACTCATTGCGGCCAAAACAGCATGCATATGCCCCGGAGTATTGAGCATGGGTACAATTTCAATACCCTTGCTTTGGGCATGTGCAATTATGGCGTTCATTTCCGTCTCGGTCAGGGCATTTTTTGACGGATTATATGTTATCCATTCTTGATTGTTTGGGCCATTTTCGTCATCACCGTATGTATTATAGTGAGCGTTTCCGGCTTCAAGAGCATTTTTTACTTCATCCGAGCTATGACTACCAATGGCCATATCGTTCAAGTAGAAGCGGAAGCCGCCGTTGCCGAAAGCAAGCTGAAGCTGATTATAACCGGCATCTGCCATCTCGTTTATAAGGGCGATTATCCAGTCTTTTGTGAAGTATTCACGACCGCAGTCCAGATGTACTATACGATATTGAAGTTCCACATTCGCCTGCACGGGCATCACGTTCGCCGGCATAATCCCCTCATCCGTGGGCTCGGCAGTGGGCTCGCCCTGCGTGGGCTCTACCGTGGCCGCGGGGTTCTCGGGCGTAGGCTCGGGAACTTCGGTGACTTCGGGAGTCTCCGTCTCGGTCGGCGCGGTGGGTTCAGCCGATTCCGTCGGTTGCACTGCTTCCGTAGGCGCGGGCGTAGAATCCGCATTGCCTTCCCCCTCCGCCAGCACTGACGCGGGCAGCAGACCTGCCACCATTATCAGCGCAAGCAGCACGGAAAACAGCTTCTTGAACACTTGATTTCTCATATGTTTCCTTCCTCCTAAAAAATGTCGGTCCGTACCGCATAATTTTAGCATTACACGGAATATATTGTATCCCTTAACGAAAGAAAAAGCAAGAGAGGAAACGAAAAACGGTGAATTTTTTGTTAAAAAAGAGCCGCCCGCGCACGGGAGACTCTCCGCATATAAAAACCCGCTTTACGCGGGCAGCGAAACGGTTACTGTCGTGCCCACGTTCGGGACGGATTCAAGCCTTATGCTGCCGTGGTGATACATTACCGCGTGCTTGACTATGGATAGGCCAAGCCCCGTGCCGCCGCTCTCCTTGGAGTGGGACTTATCCACGCGGTAGAACCGTTCAAACACGCGGGCTTGATGCTCTTCGGGTATGCCTATGCCGGTATCCGCCACGGTAACGGTTGCAAGGCCGTCCTTTTCGCCCACGGTTATGCTTACGCTGCCGCCGTCGCGGTTGTATTTAACGGCGTTGTCGCACAGGTTGTAAATAATTTCATATAATAGCCGTCTTACGCCGGTTATGCAGACGCTTTCACCCCGCACCTCAACGCCTATGTGCCTTTCGTCCGCCTCCGTGCGCAGATCGTTTGCAGCCTCCGCCGCAACCGCCTTCAGGTCAACGCGCTCCGTAGGCATATCGCAGCCTTCGTCCAGCCGCGAAAGCCTTATTATGTCGCCTATCAGCGTAACGAGGCGCTGCGCCTCCTGCCGAATGTGGCCCACAAAGCGGGGCATATCCTCCGCCTTCACCATGCCGTTTTCTATCAGCTCCGCGCTGCCTATAATGCCCTGTAACGGTGTTTTCAGTTCGTGCGAAACGTTTGCCGTAAATTCGCGGCGCATGGCGTCCGCATTCTGCTTTTCGGTTATGTCAAAGCTGAGTATTACCGCACCTATGTTCTTTCCGTCGGATTCTATGCGGCTCACGTCAAGCTGATATACCTCGCCGCCGCGGTCGATGGTCGTCTCGCCGTGGCCGCCGTCGTATGCGGCGCGTATGGCCTCGCTCAGCTTGGGGTTCCTGTCCACCGTAATAAAATCGTGGCCCGCGCAGTTTTCTTCCGCGTTGAATAGCTGCCTTGCCGCGGGATTTATGCTTATTATGCTCCCCTTTTCATCCAGCAGCACCAGCCCTTCGTTCATGCTGCGGGTTATGGCGTTGAACTCGTCCTTCTTCTTGTCCAGCGCGCGCATCTGCGCGTCTATCTGCGTATGCTGGCGGTTTATGCGGCTCAGCAGCGGGGCTATCTCCTCGTATGCGTCGTTGTCCAGCGGATGTTCAAGGTCCAGCGCGTTCAGCGGTGCAACTATCCTCTGCGCCAGCCTGTTCGCCATAACTATCGCCAGTACAAGCGCCGCCAGCACTATTATCACCACAGGCCTCAGCATGCCCAGTGCCAGCGTGGCGATTGTCGCCCGGCTTACGGATATTCTTATTACGCTGCCGTCGTCAAGCCGCTTTGCGTAGTACATCGTCTTTTGCATAAGCGTTGCCGAATAGCGCGTGCTTTGGCCCTCGCCGTCCGCCATAGCCTGCTGTACCTCTTCGCGCTCGGCGTGGTTGTCCAGCGCGCCTGCATCGCTGCCGCTGTCGTATTTCACCGTGCCGTCGGGCGCTATCCATGTCAGCCTGTATCTTTCGCTCTTCACGCGGGCAAGGTAATCCTCCCCGCCCTGCTCAACGCCCGCCGCCGCAAGGCTCAGCTGATCCTTCAGCTCGCTTCCCTGCAGGCTTGCAAAGTATTCGTATAAGCAGTCCATTATTATCAGCAGGCTTGCAAGCAGTATTATGCCCGCAACAAGCATTATCGCCCTGAATATTCTTTTCGTCATTGCCCTTCCTCCATCCGGTAGCCAACGTTTCTTACGGTTTTGATGCTTTCGCCGCATTTGCCAAGCTTTTGGCGCAGCGTGCGTATATGCATATCTATGGTGCGCGTTTCGCCCATGTAGTCCGTTCCCCAAACCCGTTCCATAAGCTGTTCCCTTGTGAACGCCGTGCCCATATGGGAAAGGAACAGCTTCAGCAGCTCATATTCCTTGTATGTCAGCGTTATTCGCTCCCCGTCTGCGCTCACGGTATGCTCAAGCGTGTTCATGCTTATGCCGCAGGCGTTAAGCGTGCTTTTTTCATTCTCCGCGCCGCACCGCCTAAGCACCGCCTTCACACAGGATATAAGCTCCATCACGCCGAAGGGCTTGGTCAGATAATAATCCGCGCCAAGGTCAAGCCCCTGTATCCTGTCGTATTCGCTGCCCTTGGCCGTGGCCATGACTATGGGTATCTGCTTCAGCGCGGCGTTCGCGCGGATGCGCCTTAGCAGCTCTATTCCGTCAATGCCCGGCAGCATAACGTCCAGCACAATAAGCTGCGGCTTTTCCTTTTCGCCCGTTATGGCGGCATAAAAGCCGCTGCCGTCCTCAAAGCCTCTCGCCTCGAAGCCCGCTGAGCTCAGCGCATATACCTCTATGTCCCGTATGCTTGCGTCGTCCTCCACGCACCATATCATGCACTTTAGTCCTCCTTATGCACTCCCGTTACGGAGAATATGACCCATTCGGCAATGTTCACCGCATGGTCGGCAATGCGCTCAAAATACTTGGCTATCATCAATAGGTCCAGCGCATATTCGCCGTCCGTCGGGTCGGCCGCTATTCTTTCGATGAGCTGATGCTTCACCCTGTCGAAATATGCATCAACAACATCGTCCGCGGCAATGACCTTCTCCGCCATTATTGTATCATGTTTTACATATGCGTCCACACTATCCGTGACCATTTTTATAGCCGCGTTCGCCATTTCGCGCATAAGCTGCTCGTTGGCGGCGCTCCTGTCGCTGAGATAGGTTATTATCTCCGCGATATCCTCAGCCTGGTCGCCTATGCGCTCCATATCGGTTATCATCTTAAGCGCTGCGGATATCTGCCTTAAATCGCGCGCAACGGGCTGCTGCTGGAGCAAAAGCTTCAGACACATGGATTCTATGCTGCGCTCCTTCTGGTCTATCGCCACGTCAAGCCCGGCAACCTTTTTCGCAAGCGCCTTGTCGCCTTCCATAAGCGCCTTCAGCGCCATGCTTATGGATTCTTCGCACATTGCGCCCATCTCTATCAGTTCCCTGTTCAGCTCCGCAAGCTGATTGTCAAACCGGCTTCTCATTATCCGAACCTCCCTGTAATGTAATCCTCTGTGCGCTTATCCGTGGGCTGGGAGAACATTTCCTCCGTATTGCCGTATTCAACAAGCTCGCCCAGCAGGAAAAACGCCGTGTTGTCCGATATTCTTACGGCCTGCTGCATATTGTGTGTAACAATGACTATGGTGTATTGCTCCTTCAGCTGCATGGCCAGTTCTTCTATTTTTGATGTTGATATGGGGTCCAGCGCGCTTGTGGGTTCGTCCATCAGCAGCACGTCCGGCTCCACCGCCAGCGCACGCGCTATGCAAAGGCGCTGCTGCTGCCCGCCGGAAAGACCAAGCGCATTCTTCCTCAGCCTGTCCTTTACCTCGTCCCATATTGCCGCGCCGCGCAGGGACTTTTCAACAATGTCGTCCAGCTTAGCCCTGTTCCTTATGCCGTGGGTACGCGGGCCGTAGGCAATGTTATCATATATGCTCATAGGGAACGGATTCGGCTTCTGGAACACCATGCCTATCTGCCGCCTCAGCTCGCTCACGTCCACGCCCGGCGCAAATATGTCCTCCCCCTTGTATTCAACGCTGCCCGTTATCTTAACGTCCGGTATCAAATCGTTCATGCGGTCAAGCGTTTTAAGGAACGTGGACTTGCCGCAGCCGGACGGGCCTATCAGCGCCGTTATGCTGTTTTTAGGTATATCTATGTTTATATTTTTCAGCGCCTGATGGTTGCCATACCACAGGCAAAGCTCATTAACGCTCAAAATGCTCTTTTCATTGGCTTCCATATTCTCTCTCCCTTCCATGCGCTTACTATATCTGCCTTTTTTTCTTAAAGCTTCTTGCAACCGCTTCCGCGCTCAGGTTTATTATCAGCGTCAGCAGCATAAGTATTGCCGCTATCGCAAACGCAACGCCGAATTCGCCGCGTTCCTTTGCGTATATATACAGCGCAACCGTAAGCGTCGCGCCGGAGCTTTTAAGCCCCATGAAGAAGCCGTTCACCGCGTGCGCTATGCCCGCCGTGAAAAGCAGCGCCGCCGATTCGCCGAGTATTCGGCCGACAGACAGTATGCAGCCGGTTATAACGCCGTCTACGCAGCCCGGCAGCACCACCGTGCGTATTACCCTCCATTTGCCCGCGCCAAGGCCGAACGCGCCTTCGCGGTAGCTCTGCGGCACGGTTTTAAGGCTTTCCTGCGTTGTGCGCATTACCGTAGGCAGGTTCATTATAACAAGCGTGAGCGCGCCCGCCATAAGCGAGGTTTGCATCTTCAAAAATTCACAGAAGAACAGCATGCCCACAAGGCCGTATATAATGCTCGGTATGCCGGAAAGCGTTTCCGCAGCGTATTCTATAACGCGTACAAGCTTTTTGTTCGATGCATATTCGCTAAGATATACTGCCGCGCATACGCCAAGCGGAAGCACGATTATTATGGTTGCTATCACAACGTAAATGCTGTTCAGTATATCGGGCCAAATGCCTATCGTGTCGTTCAGTATGCTTGGCGCCGTGGTCAAAAACTTCCATGTTATGTTTGGTATGCCCCGGTAAAGCACATACCCTATCAAAAACAGCACCAGCGCGCCTATCGCGGCTGTGGACGCATACATCAGCGCCTTCATGCCGTATATATATGCCCTGCGGCCAAACGAAAGCTTTTTATTCATTTATTTACGCCTCCTTGTCCCGCTTCAGGAAGAAATTGAGCGCCGCGTTTATAAGCATTATGAACACGAACAGCACCAACGCTATGGAAAACAGCGCCTGCCGCTGAAGCCCGCCGGAATAGGACATTTCGCTTGCAACGGCTGTGGTAAGAAATCTTACGCTTTCAAAAAGCCCTGGCATATTCGCCGCATTGCCGGAAACCATCATAACCGCCATCGCCTCGCCTATCGCGCGGCCAACGCCCAGCACCACCGCCGCAGCAATGCCGCTGCGCGCCGCTGGGACGGATACCCTGAAGTATGTTTCCACCTCGGTCGCGCCAAGGGCAAGCGATGCATCCTCGTATTCCTTCGGCACGGCCTCAAGCGCCGTTACGGACACCTTTATTATTGAAGGCAGTATCATTATGGCCAGCACTATTATCGCCGCCAGCAGGCTTGCGCCGTCCGGCACGTTAAGCAGCTTCCTTATCCCCGGCACAAGCACCAGCATGCCCACAAGGCCGTATACAACGCTTGGTATGCCCGCAAGCAGGCTGACTGCCGACTGCATAACATTCTTCAGCTTCTTCGGCGCAAGCTTTGCAATATACACGCTTGCCATAAAGCCTACCGGCACGCCCAGCACTATTGCGCCGCATGTGCCGTATACGCTGGTCAGTATAAACGGCAGTATGCCGAAGGAAGGCTCGGTAGTCTTTGCCGTGGACGCCCACACCTTGCCGAACAGGAACGGTATAAGGCCTATTTCTTTTATTGCGGGCAGGCCGGATATTATAAGATAAACCGTTATCAGCAGCACGCAGCCCACGGTTATAAGTCCCGCCACAAGGAATACTCCGTGCACAATGGCTTCTATCGGCTTTGCTGTATGCTTCTTATTCTGCTTCATGCCTGCTCCTTTCTTATTAACGTGGCTGTCGGACGGCCCTTCGGCCGGCCGATCATTAAGGTTTGTATTGTTCACGCTCAGTTCGCGGCAACCGCACCGGCCTTGGCGATTATGTCCGCCGCATCGGCGCTGGTGGCGTAGTCGAAGAACTTCTGCGCAGTCTCGTTGAGGGCCGCACCGTCCTTAGTTACCAGCATGAACGGGCGCTGTACAACGTAGCTGCCATCCTTAACGGTTTCCTCGCTGGGAGCCACTCCGCCAACGGTCAGGGTCTTAACGCTGTCCTTCAGAGCGGCAAGGGAAGCATAGCCGATGGCGTTGGGGTTCTGGGATACGGTGGTTATAACGTCGCCGGTGGAGGTCAGCTCCTGGCGATACCGGCACTTGTCGGCGGTGCCGGTGATGGATTCAAAGCCGTCCCTTGTGCCGCTGCCGGCCTCGCGGCCTATGAGCACCACTTCCGCATCGCTGCCGCCAACGTCCTTCCAGTTGGTAATCTCGCCGGTGTAAAGCTTGGCAATGGTTTCAAGGTCAAGATTGTTTACAGGGTTTTCCGGGTTTACTATTATGGCAATGCCGTCATATGCAAGCACGATTTCCTTAAGTCCCTCGGCCTTCTCGTCGTCCTTCAGGCTTCTGCTGGAAAGGCCGATATCGCAGCGGCCTTCAAGCACGGCCTTTATGCCGGAGCCTGAGCCGGTTGGATTGTAAGTGAACGTTGTGCCCTGGTTGTTCGCCATGAACGATTCGCCAAGCGCGCCTATCACCTTTTCCATGGACGTTGAGCCATCCGTTGAAACGCTGCCGCCCGCGCTGCCGTTATCGGCTGCGCAGCCCGCAAACATAGCCGCCGCAGTTATCGCGGCAAGCACGATCATCATAATCTTCTTCATAATTCTTATCTCCTTTCGGTTCCTTCAAATCATTTTCTTTATGGTTATAGGATACTCAATCCATGTAAAATCAAAAAGAAATGTTATGTAAAATCCATGTCAAATCGCATGGCCTTGACAAGCTGCTGTCAATGTGTGTATAATGTAGGCAACGCTTGTTGCGCAAACTATGTTACTCAAGAAGGAGGCTGCCTGAATGGAGGCGCTTAGCGTAAAAGGATTATGCAAGGAATACCCTTCCTTCAGCCTGAAGGATATTTCCTTTTCGATTGAGCAGGGTGCTATAATGGGCTTTATCGGCCGCAACGGCGCAGGAAAAACCACCACGCTCAAATCAATACTCAATTTGGTGCATCCAAGCCGCGGAGAGATATGCTTTTTCGGCATGGAACTTGAAAAGAACGAGCTGGAGATAAAAAAACAGATAGGTTTTGTTTCCGGCGGCGTAGATTACTATGTAAAAAAGAAAATCAAGACTATAACCAACGTTACGCGCCGCTTTTACGATGATTGGGACGAGCAAGCGTACCGCCGCTATATGGCGCAGTTTGAGCTGGACGAAAACAAAACTCCGGATCAGCTTTCCGCCGGCATGAAGGTGAAATATGCGCTCACGCTTGCACTGAGCCACAGGGCGAAGCTGCTTATACTGGATGAACCCACAAGCGGGCTCGACCCCGTATCGCGTGACGATCTGCTAGATGTCTTTCTTTCGCTTCAGCGCGAAGGCGTAAGCATACTTTTCTCCACGCATATAACAAGCGATCTTGACCGCTGCGCGGATTCAATAACATATATACGCCGCGGGGAGATCGCCGCAAGCATGCCGCTTGAGCAGTTCCTTGGGCAGTATATGGCCGCGGAAATAGACGCCGATGCCGTCCCTGCCGATATAAGCGCGCTGCTCATAGGCGCCAAGCCCGCCAAGCACGGCTACACCGCCATAGTGAATAAGCAGGACGCAGCCAGGCTGCCCGCATTTGTGCGCCTTACCCCGGCCGATCTTGAAACGGCCATGATACATCTTGAAAAGGAGTGAAAGCCATGCTGTCAAAGCTGTTGTATAAGGAATTTAAGCTTGCCATGCATCTGGCGGCGGTGCTTTTTCTGCTGCTGAGCTCAATGATGCTTATTCCAAATTATCCAATGTATGTGCTGTTTTTCTATAACACGCTGGGCATATTCTTCATCTGCCTCAGCGGACGCGAAAATCACGACTTTGCATATTCCCTCTCCCTGCCCATAAGGAAGCGGGACGCCGTGCGCGCGCGCATTGTGTTCGCCGTTATATTGCAGCTTGCGCAGTGCGTATTGGCGGTTGGCTTCATGTTCGCCCGCCGCGCGCTGGGCCTTGGCGCAAATGAAGCCGGAATGGATCCGAACGTTGCTTTTTTCGGGCTAAGCTTCATAATGCTCGCCGTCTTTAACTATGTTTTCTTCACCGGCTATTTTTCGCAGCCTGATAAGGTCGGCCGTGTATTCGCCCGCGCAAGCATAGTAACGTTTGTGTACATTGGCATTGCGGAAGCCTGTACGTTTGCCGTTCCGTTCTTCCGCGATGTGCTCGATACGCCAGATCCCGAAAACATGGGTGTAAAATTCATCGTACTCGCTATAGGCGCGGTGATATACGGGCTTACATCATATGTAGTGTATCGCATATCCGCGAAGAAATTCGAAGCGCTTGATATGTAAAATTAAATCTTCATATAGAAAAGAGGCAGCCGCGTGACTGCCTCTTTTTATGTTTAATTATGCGTTTCAGGCTTTGAGCGCTGCTTCGATGGTGTCTATCAATTCCTTGGCGGCAAGCGTTGGCGGCATTTCCCCGCTCATTACCTGCCCGCTCAGTTCGTCCATGCATTTCTGCACGCGCGGATTTGAATAGATCATTGTGCGGATATAATCATCCGTCATGCTCTTTACCCATTCCATGGTCTGCGATCCGCGGCGGGATTCAAGCACGCCCGTGCGGCGCGTCTGCTTGATAAAGCCGAGTATAACGTTCCATATGCCCTCTACGCCTTCGCCCGTTATGGCGGAGCATGTGTATGCTCCCGTGGTCCAGCCTTCGGTCGCAGGGCGCAGATATCTGAGCACCTGCTCATATTCGGCCCTGGCGGCCTGCGCGCGGGTTTTATTGTCCCCGTCGGCCTTATTGACCAAAATAGCATCCGCCGTTTCTATAACGCCTTTCTTTATGCCCTGAAGATCGTCCCCCGCGCCGGCAATGGTTATAACAAGGAAAAAGTCCACCATTGCGCGCACTGAGGTTTCGTTCTGGCCCACGCCCACGGTTTCAACAAGAATGGTATCGAATCCGGCCGCTTCGCAAAGGAGCATGGTTTCGCGGCTTTTGCGCGTTACCCCGCCCAATGTTCCGCCGGAAGGAGACGGACGTATGAACGCTTCGTTCCTTCTTGAAAGGCGTTCCATGCGCGTTTTGTCGCCCAGTATGCTGCCGCGTGAGATGCTGCTTGTCGGGTCCACGGCAAGCACAGCAACCTTCCTCCCCTTATCGCAAAGCATATTGCCGAAGCACTCTATAAACGTGCTTTTACCGGCACCGGGCACGCCCGTTATGCCAACGCGTACGCTGTTACCGGTATAGGGCAGAATGCGACGGATTATTTCCTGCCCCAATGCGAAATGCTTTTCGGAATTGCTTTCCACAATGGTTATGGCCTGCGCCAAAATGCGGCGGTTGCCGCTGAGCACGCCCTGAACATACTCCTCCACGCTCATCTGTTTACGCGAAAAGGGGCGGGGCGCAGTTTCCTGCACTCCGCTGCCTTCTATCCCCGGCATAACGCTGGAAGCGAATTCGCTCCCCGCACCGTCCGGAGTCCATTCGGGTTTATAGTTTTCCTTGTTCTCTGCCATTTTTATTTGGTGTAGCCAAGGCGCTCGTTAAGCTTATTGAGCATTTCTTCCGCGGCCTCGGGTATGCGGGTACCGGGCCCGAATATACAAGCCGCGCCGGCCTTATACAGGAAATCGTAATCCTGCGGCGGGATAACGCCGCCCGCTATTACCATTATGTCCTCGCGGCCAAGCTTCTTCAGCTCTTCCATCAGCTGCGGCAGCAGCGTCTTGTGTCCGGCGGCAAGGGAACTCATGCCAACGATATGCACGTCGTTATCCACGGCGTCGCGCGCGGTCTCGGCAGGGGTCTGGAACAGGGGACCTACGTCCACGTCAAAGCCCATGTCCGCATAAGCGGTGGCAACTACCTTGGCGCCGCGGTCGTGACCATCCTGGCCCATCTTGGCGACCATTATGCGAGGACGGCGGCCTTCGCGCTTTTCAAATTCATCGGTCATCTTCCTTACGCGCTCTATCGCGGCGGTATCGGAAGATTCCTTGGAATATACGCCGGAAATGGAGCGTATAACGGCCTTATGGCGGCCGCAGACCTTTTCTACTGCCATAGATATCTCTCCCAGGCTTGCTCGCGCTCGGGCGGCCTCAACGGCCAGCTCAAGCAGGTTGCCTTCTCCCGTTTCAACGGACTTGGTGATCGCGTCAAGGCACTGCTGAACCTTTGCATTGTCGCGGTTGGCGCGCAGCTTATTCAGCCTTGCTATCTGCGCCTCGCGCACGGCGGTGTTGTCAACTTCAAGAATGTCTATCGCATCCTCATGCTCAAGCTGCATATAGTTCAGACCGACTATGTTTTCGCGGCCGGAGTCTATGCGGGCCTGACGGCGCGCGGCAGCTTCTTCTATTCTCATCTTGGGCAGGCCGGTTTCTATTGCCTTGGCCATGCCGCCCAGCTTTTCAACCTCCTGTATATGGCCCCATGCACGCTTTATCAGCTCATCGGTCAGGGCTTCAACATAGTATGAACCGCCCCAAGGATCGACCACCTTGCAAACGCGGGTCTCGTCCTGAATATAAAGCTGGGTATTTCTTGCTATGCGCGCGGAGAAGTCCGTTGGCAGGGCAATGGCTTCGTCAAGGGCGTTGGTGTGCAGGCTCTGCGTATGGCCAAGCGCGGCAGCCATGGCTTCCATGCAGGTACGGCCAACGTTGTTGAACGGATCCTGCGCGGTAAGGCTCCAGCCGGAGGTCTGGCAATGCGTCCTCAGCGCCATGGACTTATCAAGCTTCGGCCCGAATTCCTTTATTATCTTGGCCCACAGCACGCGGCCCGCGCGCATTTTGGCAACCTCCATAAAGTAATTCTTGCCCATGCCCCAGAAGAAGGACAGGCGGGGCGCGAACGCATCTATATTCAGTCCGGCGGCGATACCGGTGCGGATGTATTCAAGGCCGTCCGCAAGGGTGTAACCAAGTTCTATATCCGCGGTTGCACCGGCTTCCTGAATATGGTAGCCGGAGATGGAGATGGAGTTGAACTTTGGCATATATTTTGCGGTATACGCGAATATATCGCCTATTATGCGCATGGAGGTCTTTGGAGGATAGATGTAAGTATTCCTCACCATGAACTCCTTGAGTATGTCGTTCTGTATGGTACCGGCCAGCTTGGACTTATCAACGCCCTGCTCTTCGGCAGCCAAAATGTAGAACGCCATTATGGGCAGCACCGCGCCGTTCATGGTCATGGAAACGGACATCTGGTCAAGCGGAATGCCCTTGAACAGTATTTCCATATCCAGTATGGAATCAACGGCAACGCCGGCCTTACCAACGTCGCCAACCACTCTGGGATGATCGGAATCGTAGCCGCGGTGGGTAGCAAGGTCAAACGCTATTGAAAGGCCCTTCTGACCGGCGGCAAGGTTGCGCCTATAAAATGCATTGGATTCTTCCGCGGTGGAGAAGCCTGCGTATTGGCGAACGGTCCACGGACGGGTGACGTACATTGTGGGATACGGCCCGCGGAGGAAAGGCGGCAGACCGGCGGTGTAACCGGTGTGCACGGCGTCCTTAATGTCCGCACGGGTATAGTTGGGCTGAACGTCTATCTGCTCCATGGTATGGGTGACCAGTTCTTCAACGCTCATGCCGGTTTCGGCCTTAACGCGCGCGGCCCACTGCTCCTTGGTTTCCTTTTCAAGGCATGGAGCGGTAAAATCTACTTTCGAAAAATCGGGTCTTGTGCTCATGTTAGCCTATCCCCCTCTCGGACTGTATCTTTTTAAGTATCTCAAGGCAGTTTGCTTTAACGTGAATGTATTCATCCACGCCCGCCTCGTCATAGCTGGGCTTGAACTCCGCCGCAGGTGCGCCCGCAAGCATAACCAGCATATTCGGTGCCTTTTCCTTTATGCCCTTTGCAATGGCTGGAACAAGCTCCGGATAAGTATCATCGGTGGAGCAGATAACGGCCACGTCCGCGCCGCTTTCCACCGCCGCCTTAACGGCGCAGTTGGGGCATTCAAAGCCGTCGTTGCCAATAACGTTTATGCCGCCCACCTCAAGGAACCCGCGCGAGAAATCCGCCCTGGCCTTATGCTGGGGGATCGGCCCCATGTTCACAAGGAACGCGCTCAGGCGCTTGCCGGTCTTTTCCGCCGCATCGTCGGTAGCCTTGCGCAGCGCTTCAAACTGCTCCGTCCAGCGGTGCTGTTCAATGGGTTCAATGTGCATGGCCATGCTGCCGCCGCAGCAGGGCTGTCCAGCGGGCTTTGCAGCCCTTTCAAGCGGCTTTTCGGTCATGTTGGCATACATATTGGTGCCCACGGCCCTGTCCGCACGGGTAGCCAGCTTCTTAAAGCGCTCGTTGAGCACCTTTTTAACTTCGGCCTGTATTTCGCCCTTTTCAAGCATGGCATACATGCCGCCGTTAGCCTCTATTTCCTTAAATTTATCGGATATCGCCTTTATCAGCCCTCCGGTAAGGGTTTCAACATACCAGCTTCCGCCTGCGGGATCCACAGGATGCAGCAGGTCGAATTCCTCGCGCAGCATAAGCTGCAGATTGCGCGCTATCCTCTTGCTGGTTTCGTCGCTTTCGCCGATGGCTTCATCAAGCGGGGAAACGCTCATGGCGTTTATTCCGCCAACAACGCCGGAGAAAGCTTCCGTGGTGGTGCGCAGAATATTTACATAGGGATCAAACACCGTTTTGGTGAACGCAGAAGTGCGGGCGTAAACGTCCGCCTTGGCGGCCTCGTCACCCGCGCCGTATGCGCGCGCCATGCGCGCGTACACAACGCGCATCGCCCTAAGCTTGGCTATTTCCATGAAGAAGTTGGAACCGAGGGACACGGAAAGGCGAATGCTCTTAGCAGCATCGTCCGCACTTATGCCGCGCTCCATCATGGCGGCGATATAATCGCTGGCGGTGGCTATAACATAAGCCGCTTCCTGCACGGCAGTAGCGCCGCCGTTGGCGTATATGTTGCCGTCCGCTATAACGGTGCGCAGCTTGGGTGCATTCTCCTTGGCGAACTTTACGGATTCCACCATGTCGTCATACGCCTTTTCAAGCGTTTTGCCTATGCCGCCGCGCAGCGCTATCATGCCGATGGGGTCCGCGCCGAAGCAGCCTTCCGCCTTATCAAAGTCCTTAACGGCGGCCTTGGCAAGCTTCAGCTTGCTTATGGCGGAGCCGCCTGCGGTTACGTGCAGGCCGGCCGCGGGCAGCACAACGCCTTCAAACAGCTTTGCCATGTCCGCTTCGTTTTCTACCTTTACGCCGCCGCACAGCTTAACGTTAACGGCGGTAGCGCCGCGGTCAAGCTCATGCAGTATCTGCTTATTGGCCTGCGCCGGATCAACGGCGTTCACTTCCTGTGCTATCGCCCATGGGTGATCCATATAGCCCGCGGGGTCGGTGCCGCGCAGATAGTCGCCCTCGCCGGGGCGCTCGGGGTTAGCGGAATAATCCGCATCGGTATATATGGGCTTAAGCGTTATGCCCTCATATGTTTTGGTGAGCAGCTTTTTATCAAAATCCGCACCCTTGAGCGATTCTATCGCCGCGGCCTTCCATTCGTCATAGGTAGGCACGGGGAATTCGTCAAGAGACGGCCTGGTGAACTGGTTTTCTTCGTTTGCCATTGTATAAATATCCTCCTTGGCTTAAACGGGGAAATTGCCGTGCTTCTTTTCGGGACGGGTTTCCTTTTTGCTTTCAAGCATGGCAAGGGCGCTGGCTATATGCACGCGGGTAAGCGCGGGCTCTATAACGTCGTCCACAAAGCCGCGGGACGCCGCCTGATAAGGATTGGCAAAGTTCTTGCGGTATTCCTCTATCATCTGCTTGCGGGTCTCCTGCGGGTTCTCGCTGGCCTCTATTTCCTTGCGGTAAACTATGTTGGCCGCGCCGTCCGGACCCATAACGGCTATTTCCGCCGTGGGCCATGCGAACACCATGTCCGCGCCAAGGTCCTTGGAGCACATTGCAAGATACGCTCCGCCGTAGGCCTTGCGGGTAACAACGGTTATCTTGGGGCAGGTAGCCTCGGAATAGGCATAGAGCATCTTCGCGCCGTGGCGGATTATTCCGCCGTATTCCTGGTTCACGCCGGGCAGGAAGCCGGGAACGTCAACAAAGGTGATGAGCGGTATATTGAAGCTGTCGCAGAAGGAGATGAACCTTGCGGCCTTATCGGAAGCATTTATATCCAGACTGCCGGCCATAACAGTGGGTTCGTTGGCCAGTATGCCAACGCTCTTCCCGCCAACGCGGCCAAAGCCGGTTATCATATTTTTCGCATAGTAGGGCTGCACCTCGAAGAAGTCGCCGTCGTCAACAACGCTCTTTATAACGGTCTTCATTTCGTAAGCCTTGTTGCTGCTTTCGGGCATTATCTCGTTCAGGTTTTCGCATACCCTGTTCACATCGTCTCCTGAGTACCTTACAGGGGCGCTCTCGCGGTTGGAAGAAGGCAGGAAGCTTACAAGGCGCCTTATGCCCTCAAGCGTCTGATATTCGTCGGGATATACAAAGTGCGCCACGCCGGACTTCTGGTTATGCACCATTGCACCGCCAAGGGCTTCGCTGGTAACTTCCTCGCGGGTAACGGTCTTTATCACCTGCGGGCCGGTTATGAACATGTAAGAGGTCTTATCGGACATGAATATGAAGTCCGTAAGTGCGGGGGAATACACCGCGCCGCCCGCGCAGGGGCCCATTATGGCCGAAATCTGCGGCACCACGCCGGATGCAATGGTGTTGCGGAAGAAAATGTTGCCGTAACCGGAAAGCGCGTCAACGGCTTCGGGTATTCTTGCTCCGCCGCTGTCGTTAAGGCCTATCACGGGCGCGCCCATCTTCAGCGCAAGGTCAAGCACCTTGCATATCTTCTTTGCATGCATTTCGCCCAGCGAACCGCCTACAACGGTGAAGTCCTGCGCGAAAACATACACGAGCCTGCCGTCTATCATGCCGTAACCGGTAACCACGCCGTCGCCGGGGGCCTTGGCATCGTAGCGGCTTTCAACGAATGCGTCAAGCTCAACAAAGCTGCCCTGATCCAGCAGGTAGTTCAGCCTTTCGCGGGCGGTCAGCTTGCCGGAATCATGCTGCTTGGCTATGCGCTTTTCCCCGCCGCCGGCAGCGATCCTGTCCTTCTTCTCGTAAAGCAGATCTATCTTGTTTCCCATCTGTTTTTCTCCTTAATTTATGTTGTACCTGTAATTTTTTATTTTCTTTCGGTAAGCTCCAGCAGCACGCCCGCGGACGCCTTGGGGTGCATGAAGGCTATGCTTGCTCCGCCCGCTCCGTAACGGGGGGCGTTATCTATCATGCGGAAGCCCTTTTCCTGCATTTCGGCTATGGCAGCCTTTATATCGGGAACGCGGATAGCAATATGCTGTATGCCGGTGCCCTTCTTTTCTATGAACTTAGCTATGGGGCCGTCCTCGGTGGTGCTTTCAAGCAGCTCCAGCTCGCTGTCTCCGCAGGGATAGAACTCCACGCGCACCTGCTGCTCCTTAACTTCCTCTATGCCGGTGCTCTTAAGGCCGAGCGCCTCATAAAACGGCCTCATTTCGTCAAGGCTGTTTACCGCTATACCTACATGGTCGATCCTGAGTGGTTCCATACTGTACCGTCCTTTCTATGCGTTAAAGCAGAATATATCTATGCTATAATTCTACACTATTTTTCTTCGTTTGGGTATACATATCCCACCTGTCGATTTTTCAACAGGTGGGATATGGTAATTTTACTTGTTAAGCAGCTCGTCTGCAAACCTGAAGCCGGCTTCCGCGCACTTCATGTTCTTTTCTATAAAGCGGGGGAACTGCTCCTTGAGCGATTCAAGCGCGCTCTCGCGCCTTACAAGGCCGGTATAGCCAACCAGGAAGGATACGGCTATAACGTTTGCGCCCTGGGGATTTATCTCATGCGCGGCATGCAGAATGGGAACCTTTATAACGTTCTTGCCGCTGCCGTCGGTATGCATGGAAGAATCCACGAATATGACCGTTTTATCGTCCGCCGCAAGGCCATAGGTCTTGAATGCGTCGTCCGTGAGGCACAGCAGGTAATCCGGTGTGGTCGCCTTGGGATAATCGATAGGCTCCTCGCTTATTACCACTTCTGCTTTGGAGGAGCCGCCGCGGGCTTCGGGGCCGTAGCTCTGGCTCTGTATGGCATACTTGCCGTCGTGCACGGCGGCCGCGGCCAATATTATACCGGCAGAGATTATGCCCTGTCCGCCGGAACCGCTGAAACGGAATTCAATACGCTTACCCATTATTTCTTTCCTCCGGCCTTCATAATTACTTCATCATAAGCCTCGGTATATTCCTTGGCTTCCTTGTTAACAAATTCGCCTATGACGAACGGCTTGTCGTATTCCGTTACGCCGGGCTTAAGCATGGTGCAGTCGTCGCGCAGCCTTTCCATCATGGATACAGCATCGCCGATCTTGTTCCTGCGGCCGTAATAGGTGGGGCAGGTGGACAGGCACTCAACAACGGAGAAGCCCTTATGCTCTATTGCATGCTTTATATAATTCTTTGTCTGCATCGCATGATACACGCTGCCGCGGGCAACATAGGTCGCGCCTGCGCCGCCGGCCAGATTCACCAAATCGAACGGGCGGTCGATATTGCCGTAAACGGCGGTGGTGGCGAACTTACCGGTAGGAGTCATGGGCGAGAACTGGCCGCTGGTCATGCCGTAGATGCAGTTGTTGACTACCACAAGCGTTATATCAACATTCCTGCGGCAGGCATGGATAAAGTGGTTGCCGCCTATTGCGGTGGCGTCGCCGTCGCCGGAAATCACTATGACATGAAGATCGGGGTTAGCCATCTTTATGCCGGTAGCAAACGGAAGCGCGCGGCCGTGCGCAGTGTGCAGGGTATCGAAATCCATGTATCCGGGTGCGCGGGAGGAGCAGCCTATACCAGAGACTATAACGGTCTTGTCGCGGTCAAGGCCCAGCTCATCTATGGCGCGGATTATGTTTCCCATCACGATGCCGTTGCCGCAGCCGGGGCACCAGATATGGGGCATATGGGACTCTCTGAGGTAATCTTGTACGTTCGTCATTTTGAAATCACCGCCATTACGTCGTTGTAAAGTTCTTCGGTCTTGAACAGCTCGCCGGAAGCCTTAGCTATCAGGCTGACCTTAGCCTTGCCTTCGGTGTAGCGTTCAACCTCGCCCACATACTGGCCAAGGTTCATTTCGGGAACGATTATGTTCTTCACGTTCTCGTTAAGCAGGGACTGATATTCCGTCTTGGGGAACGGCCAAAGCATCTTCACGGTGAAAAGGCCCGCCTTGATGCCTTCGCTGCGCAGCCGCTTGACTATGTTCATGGAAGTCCTGGCCACGGAACCGTACGCCACGAATATATGCTCTGCATCGTCGGTCATGTACTTTTCGTTTATGGCGAAGTTGGGATCGTTCTCCTTCACCTTGCCGTTTATGCGCGCCATCAGCTTTTCATGCACAGCAGGGGTGTTGGTGGGGAAGCCGGTCTCGCCATGGGAAAGGCCGGTCACGTGGAAGTGATAGCCTTCGCCGTAGGCTGCCATCGGGGGAACCATGCTGCCTTCTTCAACCTTGTAGGGCAGATAGTCCTTGCTGGGCGCTTCGGCGGGATGCACGCGGTCAACAACTTCGTAATCGTCTTCCAGCGCAACGCCTTCACGCATGTGTGCAATGACTTCGTCCGTCATCAGCAGCACGGGTGTGCGGTACATTTCCGCAAAGTTGAATGCCTTTATGGTCAGCTCGTACATTTCCTTGACGGAGCTGGGGCAAAGGGTTATCATGGGATGGTCGCCGTGCGTACCCCAGCGGGCCTGCATCACGTCGCCCTGTGCAGGGGAGGTGGGAAGGCCGGTGGAGGGACCTGCGCGCATTATCATGGCAACAACTATGGGCAGCTCCGCCATGGCAGCATAGCCTATAAGCTCCTGCTTAAGGGAGAAGCCCGGGCCGCTGGTGGCAGTCATTGCCTTTTTGCCGGCCAGGCTTGCGCCGCAAACGGCCGCTATGGAAGCGATCTCGTCCTCCATCTGGAGGAACTTGCCGCCTACTTTGGGGAGCAGTATGCTGGACTGCTCAGCTATTTCCGAGGAAGGGGTTATGGGGTAACCCGCAAAAAGACGCATGCCCGCCTTTATTGCGCCCATAACGCAGGCTTCATTGCCCTGCAGCAGAATTGCCTTGCTCATTTGTCGCCCTCCTTAATCACTTTGATCGCCAAATCAGGGCAGCGCAGCTCACACATATAGCAGGCTATGCATTCATCCTGATTAACCACCGTGGCCTTCTCCGTTTCTTCGTCAAGGCCAAGCACCTTCTTGGGGCAGAACGCCGCGCATATGCCGCAGCCCTTGCACCATTTCCGGTTGATTTCGATTCTGTTCATCAATACAAACCTCTGCAATCATTTTGGGCAGAGCGTACAGTACCAACTCCGCCATGTATGATTGTACTGCATATCCGTTAAAATGTCTACAAAATTTTTATATTTTTATTCATTCATGATAGCTGGCGGCGTTTTTAGCCAAATGCATAATTTTAGCTTATTTCTCTGGATTTTAGTATTTTCGGCTCCACGGATTCCCGTATTCTTGTATCCTTGTATACAGCATAATCATTTTATATTTTGGTATAATTATGCATTATTTTTTACAGCGAAACAAAATGCGGCAGCAACATAAGTTGCCGCCGCAAAGCAAATCATACGTTCAGTTTTATCAATAATTGTCGGCCTTTATTTCAAAGTAAGCCTTGGGGTGCGCGCACACCGGGCAAACCTCCGGCGCCTTGGTGCCGATGTGTATATGGCCGCAGTTGCTGCATTTCCAAACAACTATGCCATCCCGCTCGAACACCTTGCCGTTTTCAATGTTCTCTATCAGCTTATTGTAGCGTTCTTCGTGTTCCTTCTCTATCTTGCCGACCGCCTCGAACAGATACGCAATGTGGTCAAAGCCTTCTTCCTTGGCCACGGCCGCAAACTGGGCATACATATCCGTCCATTCATAGTTTTCGCCTGCAGCAGCATCCTTCAGGTTTGTCAGCGTATCAGGCACCTTGCCGTCGTGCAGCAGCTTGAACCACATTTTTGCATGTTCCTTTTCGTTGCCGGCGGTTTCTTCGAATATGGCTGCTATCTGGTTATAGCCTTCCTTCTTGGCGGCGGACGCATAGTAGGTATACTTATTCCTGGCCTGGCTTTCGCCCGCAAACGCAGCCATCAGATTCGCTTCGGTCTTGCTTCCCTTGAGTTCCATTTTTAATTTTCTCCCTTCAATTTCTTTTCATCGTTTTATATTCTGTCTTTTTTCAGCGGTATTCATTCCGCTGCGTTTGGGCGCACCGTGCGCATATTCCGGAAAACAGCATGCTCACGCCGTCCACATATATGTCGCGCTGCGCATTGGCTGCCGCGCAAACATCCGGCAGCGGCACCATTATATCGAACATTCTGCCGCAGCAGGAGCATACGGCGTGGTTATGATGCACAATGTTGCCATCGAACCTGTCCGCCCCGTTCGGATTGGAAATTTTGAGCACCTTGCCCGCAGCCGCAAGCTGATTAAGGTTGCGATACACGGTTGCAATGCTTATGTTCGGGTCCTGCCCCTTCACCATCTCGTGCAGCTCGTCCGCCGTGGGGTGAACAGGATTCGTCCTGAGCGTGTTCAGTATTATTTCCCTCTGCCGGGAATAGATCATGCGTTTTCCTCCTCTTTTAATATTAGTAACAGTTCTTAATCTTATTATATTTATTTTTTGTGTAATGTCAAGATGAAATTTGCAAAATATCTGTTTTTCGCCTGCCAGAATAAAAAAGAACCCCGAATCGCTTCGGAGTTCTTCATTTTTGCCTTTTCTAATTCACCGATATACCGCTGCGCGGAACAAAGGGGATTAGCCCCAAAGGTGGGGGACGTTCTGCGTCCGCCAAAAAACGGAGGCTTGTGGGTTTTAAGCTGTCAGCTTACCTTCCCTTGCGCGCCTGGAAGCAGGCGGAGCAATAGATGGGCCTGTCGTTCTTGGGAACGAAAGGAATCTTGGTGGGCGCGCCGCACGCCGCGCAAACGGCGTCGTACATCTCACGCTCGCCGGAGCGCTGGGATTTACGAGCGTTCCTGCACGCCTTGCAACGGATGGGCTCGTTCTGGAAGCCTTTTTCGGCATAGAATTCCTGCTCACCGGCCGTGAATACGAATTCAGCGCCGCAATCCTTGCATACCAATGTCTTGTCCTGGAACATGTGTGTGTTTCCCCTTGTAAATATTATTTATTTGGCTGTACCAAACTTCGGCTGACCTGGTCTTTGCCCCCACACTCGCCGCCCGGGGCTTCCGCTACTGAGCGTAATTGCCTCCCACTACCGGCCCTCTCGCGCGTTATGCGCGGACGGACTTACATCTAAGCCGCACCATGCTCACGGGCGCTTTGGCCCGCTTATGTGGATCGTTTCGCCTGCGACTGGCATCGACTTTCAACCACAGACCCGAAGCGTTGGTATAACTTTGTCTATTATATTGCACCCATCCAAAAAGTGCAAGCAGTTTAAGCCGCAGAAAAATAATATATTCTGCTTATCTGTGGGGCATTTCGTCATACGCCGCGCGCGGGCCGCCAACGTATTTGGGCCGTGTGCGCGCCATGGTAACGTTTGCTTCGCCTATATGGCGCGTTTTTGCGTGAACGGGCACCACTACCGGATGCATATGCATGCCTATGAACGTGCCGCCTATGTCCATGCCGGCGCTTGCCCTGCCGCGCAGATCCTCCACCATAACATGGTCGTCAAAGCGCGCCACCGCTTCCATTGAGAATGCGCCGCCCGCATGCAGCTGCGGCTTTACCCAAACCTGCTGAAGGTGATATTTTTCCATGCATTCGCGCTCCACCACCAGGCAGCGGTTAAGATGCTCGCAGCACTGCACCGCAAGATACAGCCCGTGTTCCTTTATTTTGGGCAGCACAGCGTCCATTATGGCCTTCGCGGCTTCCACGCTGGAGCCCGTGCCTATAAGCTTGCCCATCACTTCGCTTGTCGAGCAGCCTATAACCAATATATCGCCCGTTTTAAGCGTATCCGCAGCCTCAAGCAGTTCGTCTATCGCGGCGTTAGCCTGAGCATTTATGCTTTCATATGCGCTCATAAGTTTTTCCTCCTGTTTTTCCTTTATAAGCGGGACTATTATAGCACAAATGCGCAGCGGTAGCAAAATAATATATACTGCCGTTGAAAAAAGGTATCAAAGCGTGCTATAATCCAATCAATCCACTTTGTTAAAGGAGATTCTCATGAAAATCACAGAAGTCCGTCTCGGCATGATATCCGTGCCGCTGCGCGTTCCCTTCAAGACCGCTCTGCGCTCCGTAAACAGCGTAGAGGATGTGGTGGTAGAAATACACACCGATACCGGAGCCGTCGGCTACGGCGAAGCACCACCCACCGGCGTTATAACCGGCGATACCACCGGCGCAATAATCGGCGCCATGAAGGACCACATTATAAAGACCCTTGTCGGCCGCGATGTGGACGATTTTGAAAGCGTTACCAAGGCGCTCAACGGCTGCATAGTGCATAACACCTCCGCCCGCGCGGCAGCAGACATGGCGCTGTGGGATCTTTACGGCCAGCTGCACAACATCCCCGTGTACAAGCTGCTTGGCGGCGGACGCAGCAGCATTGTGACCGATATCACCATAAGCGTGAACAAGCCCGAGGAAATGCAGCGCGATGCTATAAACGCGGTTGAGCGCGGCTATGACTGCCTTAAGGTAAAGGTCGGCAGCGATCCTTCGCTGGACGTTGCACGTCTGAGCGCCATACGCGAAGTTGTGCCCAAGGATATCTGCATCCGCATAGACGCCAACCAGGGCTGGACGCCCAAGCAGGCCGTGCGCATACTGAACAACATGCAGGACCGCGGCCTTGACATAGAATTTGTTGAGCAGCCGGTAAAGGCGCTGGACTTCGACGGCATGAAGTACGTTACCGAGCGCAGCTATGTGCCGGTATTGGCGGACGAGAGCGTATTCAGCCCCGCTGATGCGCTGAAGATAATGCAGATGGGCGCGGCGGACATGGTGAACATAAAGCTTATGAAGTGCGCCGGCATAACAAACGCCCTCAAGATAGCCTCCGCTGCCGAGGTTTACGGCGTGGAGTGCATGATAGGCTGCATGCTGGAAGCAAAGATAAGCGTTACTGCGGCGGTGCATCTTGCCTGCGCAAAGAGCATAATAACCAAGATAGACCTAGACGGTCCCGTGCTTTGCAAGGAAGACCCCATCATCGGCGGCGCAGTATTCAACGAAAAGCTTATCTCGCTGCCCAATGAACCCGGCCTTGGCATAAAGGGCATAGAGGAAGGCAAAATACATTACATAGACTGATACCCCCTAACACTAAAAGCACGAAGGAGGCTGTAACAATATGGATTATCGTGAACTGGCGGGCAATTCCGTATCGCTGCTCGGCTACGGATGCATGCGTTTCCCCACCAACGAGGCGGGCGAAATAGACGAACCGCGCGCGGAGAAGCTGCTGCTTAGGGCATATGAGCAGGGCGTGAATTATTTTGACACTGCCTGGCCTTATCACAGCGGCAAAAGCGAACCGTTCGTTGGCAAGGTACTTTCCAAGCTTGGCCGCGACAGTTTTTACATTGCAGCCAAGCTGCCCGTATGGACGATAGAAAGCCTTGATCATGCGAAAGAGGTATTCAATACCCAGCTTGAGCATCTTCAAACTGACCACGTTGATTATTACCTTCTTCATTCGCTGGATGAAGCCAAATGGCAAAAGGTGCTTGACCTTGGCATTCTGCCGTTCCTTGAGGAGCAGCAAAGGCTTGGCCGCATAAAGAAGCTCGGCTTTTCTTTCCATGCGCCGTATGGTGTTTTCAAGCGCATAATAGACTACCGCAATTGGGACTTCTGCCAGATACAGTTCAACTATATGGATACCGAGCATCAGGCGGGGCTCAAGGGTCTTGAATACGCCGAAAGCAAGGGCGTTGGCATTGTTGTAATGGAACCCGTAAAGGGCGGCACGCTTGCCGCTCTCCCCTCATATGCTTCCGATCCGCTCACTGCGGCAGATCCCGGCAAATCCATGGCTTCCTGGGCGCTGCGCTACGTTGCCGGTTTTGACAACGTTAAGGTCATACTCAGCGGCATGAGCAACGAGGAACAGTTGGAAGATAATCTTTCCACATTCTCGCCCTATGTGCCGTTTACCGACCATGAAAAGGTTGCGCTGGACGCTGCCATAACCGCGCTCAAGGCCCGCCCGAACAACGGCTGCACGGGCTGCAAATACTGCCTGCCCTGTGCAAGCGGGGTCGAAATTCCGCGCGTGTTCCGCGTGTGGAATGATTTCCAGCGGTATCAGAACGAGGATGCCGCAGCTGCGGATTATGGCTACATTCCCGCGCTTGGCCGCGCGCAGAACTGTATCCGCTGCGGCATGTGCGAGGAGCGCTGCCCGCAGCGGATAAAGATACGCAATGATTTGAAAACCATCGCCGCTCAGCCCTGGGCAAACAAGGCATAATAAAACAAAGAAGTAAAAAGGCTGCCGTAAAGGGGCGTATCTGTAAAACAGTTAATCGGCACAGCGATTGGGTTCGCTGTGCCGATCGTTGTACTTTTAGGAAATTTTTGTAGAATATATCATACAATATATCAGAATTTGTTAATAGGAGACAGCAAATGATTATTTGGATTAGCGGACCATATGGTGTGGGCAAAACCACGCTAGCGGAAGCTATGGCGGCAAAAATGGATAATGCTCTGGTTTTTGATGCGGAAGAAGTGGGCAATGCAGTTCGGGGAAATTATCCCGGCTGTCCCTATGGTTACATATTTGAGGACTATCCCTTGTGGGGTGAATTCTGCTATCTGCTTCTGAAAGACATTCACGAGAAGTTTCATATGGATATTCTTGTTCCTATGACACTATTGCGTATGGAATCCTATAGTATTATCGGCAAGCTGAAACAGGACGGTATCGACACTCGGCTTGTGGTACTGGAAGCATCCTGGCAGACCGTCCATGACCGCATTCTGGCCCGTGGCGAGGAAGAAGGATGCTGGTGCATGGAGAATATCGAACTGGCAAGAATCGGCTCTGCTGCTCTTCCAGGACTCCATATCCAGACGGACGAAAGAAGCATTGATAAACTGGTAGAGATAGCATTCAGCAAATTAGGCTAACCAAATTCCCTGTTTATTGAACAGTTTAAGGGCGCACTTCTATACACCCTCTGGTGTATCGTACGGTGTGCGATTTTTGTACCGCACCAAAGCCTCCCTTGTGTAAAGGGAGGTGGCGCGGCGAAGCCGTGACGGAGGGATTGCTATGCAGTATAAACATAACAAGCAGTTGGTTTCATTAGCTAAACAACTGCGAGCTGATCATCGAATTGGATGGTTCACAGCACTATGAAGAAGTAAACATGTACAAAGATCCGGAACGTACCGCTTTTCTGGAAGATTATGGTTTGTGAATTCTGAGGATTCCCAACAACGAGGTCAGTGGGAACTTTCGTGGTGTTTGCGAGTATATTGATGTTGCCTGCAAACAATCCCCCAGTCAGCTGTCAGGCTTTGCACAAGGGAGCCTTTCTTCAGTCGATACGTATTGCAAAAATCCGACCTATGATCGTAATCATAGGTCGGATTAACTGTTTTACGAACACCCGTCTAACGGCAGCCTTTTTTATGGCTTAAATCCCGCTCATCTGCTGCATTTCCCGCTTCAATGTTTTCAAAATATGCTTTTCAAGGCGGGAAATGTAGCTTTGGGATATCCCCATCATGTCCGCCACCTGCTTCTGCGTCAGTTCGCTGCGCCCGCCAAGGCCGAAACGCAGTTCCATTATGCGCTTCTCCCGTGGGTTCAGCCTGTTCATGGCAATATTCAGCAGCTCCTTATCCACCTCGTCCTCTATATCTCGGCAAACAAGGTCGTTATCCGTGCCGAGTATGTCCGAAAGCAGCAGTTCGTTGCCGTCCCAGTCTATATTCAGCGGCTCGTCAAGCGAAACTTCCATTTTCAGTTTGCTGCTGCGCCGCAGGTGCATCAATATCTCGTTTTCTATGCAGCGCGAGGCATACGTTGCAAGCTTTATCTTCTTTCCTGCGTCGAATGTGTTCACGGCCTTTATAAGCCCTATCGCGCCTATCGATATAAGATCCTCTATATTCACGCCCGTGTTTTCAAATTTGCGTGCAATGTATACCACCAGCCTTAGATTGCGCTCTATCAGCACGCGGCGCATGCTTTCATCCCCCGCCGCGAGCGCGCCTATGCATTCCGCCTCCTCCTGCTTGCTCAGCGGCGGCGGAAGCGCCTCGCCGGAGTTCACGTAATGCACCGGCATGCCAAGGCCAAGCGAGCAGTATATCCTCTCTATTATTCCGCGTATCAGTTCCCTTATTTTGTTTAATATGTTCATAGGCTCTCCTTTGCTATATGATATGGCACAATGGCCTCCGCTCCGCGTATAGGTTCGGCGCTTATTGCAAGCAATGCGTCCGTATCCGCGCCGTCTATGCGCATTCTGTCCGGCTTCAGCGCGTATATTATTCCCCGCCCGCTTACGGTAGATAGCGGCACTGGTATGCGCGCCTCGTTAAGCAGCGCCGGAATGTGCGCTATCACCACCGCCGCGCCCGTTACAGGCTCCGTCAAAAAGCAGCCGGAATCCCTAAGCGCGCATAGTTCGTATTCCGCGCTGTCTATACTTACATAAAGCCGCGCCATGCCTGCCGCAAGCGCCCTGCGCAGCCGGTAATGCCGCACAAGCCTTGGCAGGAATGCGGCTGCCGCGCCGCTTATCAGCAGCATACGCATGTATTTGGGCAGCAGTACCGCGCCGCCGTAGTCAGCGCCGCCCAGCGCATATGCTGCCCCGCCCGCAAGCCACGCGCTTATAAGCACCGCCGCGGCGTTTTCCGCATATTGGCGTATATTTTGCGGCCTTATGAACAGCGCAAGCACAAGCCCAAGAGTCACCTTTGCGCCGAAGCTCCACAGCGCCGGCAGGCTCAGCGCAGCTATCGCATACGCGCAGCCTATCGCCCCGAATGCCGCAGTGCGCCGCAGGCTGCACGGCCTGCCCACAAGCGCCGCCGCCATGCGCAGCACGAGTATATCCATCAAAAGATTGTCCAGCGCATACAGCTCTATATACATGCACATCACCCGCGTATACATTACCATATGCATGCTTTTCATCGTGTAGAACAACCGCCGAAACAATGCGGCAATGTTGTCGATTAAATTTAAGCACAGCAAAACGGCGGCCTTTATGGCCGCCGCGCAATGCTTTTTCAGTGTGTAGTTATATATTCTATTATATCCCGCGCGGCATATTTATTTATCTCCTGCCGCTGGCATGAATGCATATGCTCGCGCTCCGCTTCGCTTGAAAGCAGCTTTACCGCCGCCGCGGCATTTTCCGCCGCGTTGCGCCCGCTCAGCGAAAGCCCGTGCTTAACGAAGAAGCGCACGTTTTCTTCCTCCCAGCCCGGCAGCGGGGACATATGCACAAGCGCTATCTCCTTGACCGCTGCCTCTGTCGAGCTTAGTCCGCCGGGCTTGCTTATCAGCACGTCCGCCGCATCCATATATTCTGATACGCGCGTAGTATACCCTGTGGCAAACATTCGGCACTTGCCGCCGTATTTCTTTTCAAGCTCCGTGCACAGTTCGTCATTGGTGCCGCACAGGGCAACTATCGCCGTATCCTTGGGCATCATGGGCAGCAGCCGCTCCGTCAGTTCCTTCACGTTTCCAAAGCCCATGCTGCCCGTCATCATCATAAGAATCGGCACGTCCTGCGGCAGGCCAAGCCTTTCGCGCGCGGTGCGCTTATCCGTTTTTATTATCTTGTTTTCCGATACGGGTATGCCGCTTGGTATATACAGCCTGTTCGGCGCCTTCTTTTCATAATCCGCAACTATGTCCCTGTGCGGCACAAAATATGCGTCAAGGCAGGTGTCGCTCACAAACGTTGTGTAGCAATAGTCCGTTGCCACAAAATAGCCCTTAAACGGCATCCCCCAGTTTCTCAGGTAGCTCATTGCCTCCGCCGCAAATACATGCGTAGCCACTACTGTATCCACGCCGTTTATGCTGCAAAATTTGGCTATTCTGTCCGCAAAGCCCGCGCTTTCATAGTATATAGCCGATTTATACGGCCCGTTCGCCATGCGCTCGGCTATGCGTTCCCCTGTTTTGAATATGCGCGGGTTATACAGCGCGCTGTTTATATGTATTTTCTTTATGCGTTCCGAACGGCGCGGGGAATCAAACATAAGCGTATCGGCTATTATCGCGCTTATGCCGCGCTCCTCCGCCTGTTCCATCAGCGCCTTTGCCGCGCTGTTATGCCCTTCGCCGTTGTTGCTGGATAATATCAGCAGCTTCACTTATTCTGCCCTCCCTGCCTTGCGTTCATCCGCTTATACAGCCGCACGAGCCGCGGCCTATTATATCGCTGTATCATTATGAACGGGATATTCGATAGTCCGTAAAGCACCGTTGCAACTATGCTCAGCCACCCCGTCATCGTTATAAGCAGCACCGGGCTTATTACAAGCAGCGCCCAATGCACCGCCTCCGCCACGCAGGTTTCCCGCGCAAGCAGTTCAAAATGCGCGCCGGATACATCCCCGCCAACGCTTTTGCGCACGGTTTTGTTTTGGGCGAAAGCGAATTTGCTCTTGTCCGGCATTTTGTCCTTCCATTTGGCAATGCCCAGCCTTTCGTAAACCTTGCCGTCCTTTTCCCATGCATACGGCGCATATGGGAATTTTTCCGGATCGAACTTTGCGCGCGGCAGTTTTTCGCCCAAAATGTGCGCAAGTATGCCTATTATTCCCGCCGTTACAACAAACGCCAACACATTAAGCAATAATTCCTTCATCGTATAATACCGCTCCTTATGCAATGGATTATACATTTACGCGCCGCCGTAAACCAGCCGGTTAAGATTGATAAAGAGTGAAATAATTGTGAATGTAAGCAAAAAGGAGCCTTTTACGGCTCCTTTAATATGCTTTGTCCGCTTATTCTCCGCGGTTTCTGAGGAAGCTGGGAAGATCCAGATTGTTCTTCTCCTTGGGGTTATACTCGGTCTTGTTCAGATCCTTGCGCGTAACGTGCGGGGTCACTTCCTCGCCGTCGGGCAGGGGAGCGGAGTATTCCGGCTTCTTCGTGCGGCGCTCGTACCATACTTCGGGCTCCTTCTGCTCGCTGCGCTGCGCCTTCATGGAGCCTATCGTCTGGCGGACGGAGTTTTCGGGCTTTTTGTCCGCTACCTGATCCGCGCCTTCAAAGCCGGTGGCTATAACGGTTATGCGTATGGCGTCGCCCAACTCGTCGTCTATGCCCGCGCCGAATATGATGTTCGCGCCGGGGTCGGCGAAGTTGCGGATGAATTCGGAAGCCTCGTTCACTTCCTTCAGGCCCATCTGCGGGCCGCCGGTGATATTGATTATCAATCCGCGCGCGCCGTTTATGCTGGTTTCGAGCAGGCTGCTTTCAACGGCCTGCTTCGCGGCCTCTATGCCGCGGTTTTCGCCGGAGGCCATGCCTATGCCCATGTGCGCCATGCCGCGCTCGCGCATTATGGTGCGAATATCCGCAAAGTCAAGGTTTACTATGCCGGGCTGGGAAATAAGGTCGCTTATGCCCTGAATACCCTGGCGCAGCACGTCGTCCGCAATGCAGAACGCCTCGGTAAACGTTACGTTGTTCACCGTGTCAAGCAGCCTGTCGTTAGGAATTATTATAAGCGTATCAACGTTTTCCTTCAGGTTGGTTATGCCGTTTATGGCGTTGTTCATCCTTACCTTGCCTTCAAAACCGAAAGGCTTGGTGACCACGCCTATCGTCAATATGCCCAGTTCCTTTGCGCATGCGGCAACTATCGGCGCGGCGCCAGTGCCGGTGCCGCCGCCCATGCCCGCAGTTATGAACACAAGGTCGCTATCCTTAATGGCTTCGGTTATGGCTTCGCGGCTTTCTTCCGCCGCCTTGCGGCCCATTTCGGGATCCGCTCCTGCACCCAGTCCCTTTGTGGCCTTTTCGCCAATCTGAACCTTTTGCCCTGCGCGGGAATGATAGAGCGCCTGCTTATCGGTATTTACCGAAATGAACTCCACTCCCTTCAGGCCGTATTGTATCATGCGGTTCACGGCGTTGTTGCCCGCGCCGCCCACGCCAACCACCTTAAGTTGCGCAGGCTGGCTGCTTTCAAAATCCAGTCCAAACGGCATATATCATGTCCTCCTCATTATTTGAATAAGTCTATCAGCTTTTTAAATACGTTTTTACCCGGCCTTGCCCCCTCAAGCCTGCCGGCATTGTCCTCATCGGATGCATGCATCACGAAATCCATAACGGAAAACGCGCTTGCATAATTCGGCGAGGACAGTCTTGGCATCCAGGGCATCCTTACCTGAACGCTTGTGCCAAGCTCCTTTTCCATAAATTCGCAGCAGCCGCGCATCAGCGTTACCCCGCCGCCGCTCATATAAACCGGCAGCTTTGGCGTTATCTCAACGCCCATCTCGCCGAGCGCTTCCCTTATCAGCCGGCAAAGCTCGCGCGTGCGTTCTTCTATTATATACTGTATCGCTTCGTGCTCAACATACATCATTCCCCCGCCGGGAACACGTATAGTGTCTATACTGTCCTGATAATCAAGGGAATAAACATATCTGCGTTTAACGGTTTCCGCAACCGCTTCCTTTATGCCTATGCCGTAGCCAAGGTCTGACGTAAAGTGCGCCCCGCCAACGGCTATTGTACGCATATCCATAAGCGCTGCGTTTTTAACCAGCGAAACATCCGTATGCGTAGCGCCCGTATCTATAAGCACAGCGCCTTCGCTGCGCTCGTTTTCGGGAATTACGAAAACCCCTTCGCTAAGCGGAACGGCAATGTACATATCCGCATCAAGCCCAACGCGCAGCAGCGCGTCGCTCACAAGCTGCTTAAAACGGTTATCCACATAAAGGTGGGATACCTTTGCCGAAAAGCCTTCCGCCATAACGCCTATAGGCATGTCCGCCCTTACGGCGCCCTGAACGGTGAACTCAACAGGCGTTGAATGGATAAGCGAATATCCGTCCGGCGCCGCAAAATCAAGCGAGGCATTTATAACGTCGTCTATGTCCCTGTGCGTTATTCGCCGCTGCTTGCCCTTGAAGTCCACTTCGCCCTGCTGCAGAATAAGCTTTGTAAACGGCGCGGGAACGCCAACGGATATATCGCGCACCCTGTGCCGCGCCTCCGCCTCTGCCGCGCTGAGCGCATCTATAATTGCGTCCGCAAGCTGCTGCTCATCCTCGAACGCGCCGTGCTTATAGCCCGGGTATTCCTTTATGCCCGCGCCCTGCACAAGTATATTATCCCGCCCGTCCGTACCGCAGATAAGGCAGATGACCTTTGAACTGCCGATATCGAGTATTGCCGTGTTCTGACCCATTCTGCCTCCTTTGCCGTATTAACCAAGCCGCCTTTATATAGCTGTTAACAGCATACCACAAGCGCGCCCGCTTTCGCAATATTATTTGCACCTAAATGTATAAAAGTTACGTTTAGGCAACATATTTCCCATACCCTGCCATTACCCGGAGAATGCGTCCGTAGGCCCGGGCGTGCGCATTGGCGTATCCTCAGGCGTGGACGTTACGCTCGGCTTCGCCGTCGCGTTCGGGTCGGGCGTAGCGTTCGGGTCAGGCGTAGTGTTCGGCTCCGCAGTAACTTCCGGCGTTGCGATGGCTATCGGTTCCGCCGTCTTTTCCGGCGAATATACCGGATCGCCCTGCGCGGAAAGGTCAAGCGTGCCGTCCGCATCATGCCCCATTGACCTAAGCGTTGGCAAAACGGTCTTAAAATCGGCCAGCTTTTCTTCCGCCCTGTCCGGCTGGCCAAGGTGTATCCTTACGCCGGACGCGGTTTCCATATTTATGCTCAGCGGATTGCCAAGGTCTATTCCGGTTATCTCCTTTTCAAGTCCGGCGGAATACACGGCCTCAAGCAGGCTTATCATAGTGCGGGAATTGAAGTCCGATTCTTCGCCAAGCCTTTGGTTAACGTGATAACCGCTGCTGCCCATGCCCGATATCTGTATAAGCCCTGAATAGTCCGCGCGTGCGCCTATATAAAGCACGTATCCGTCCTTATCTATTACCGCCTGCGCATTCATGCCTACAAGCACCGCCGCTTCCTCGCGCTCTGTTATGTTTACCACCAGCTTGTCCGGATACACGCGGGTAACAACGGCGGAGGCGATATATGCATTCTGCTCCATTCGGTTTTCCGCCTCGTCAATGCGTTCAAGCCACATGTGCTTGCCCACTCTCAGTCCTGATGCGCGTATGAGCTCCTGTGCATCGTAATGCGTGCAGCCATATATCTCTATGCTGTCCACAATAAGCATAAAATATGTCAGCACCGCCGCAGTCACAAGCATTACCGCCGCCGTTATCAAAACAGCCAGTTTGATTATCTTTTTTCTTCTTTGGCGCGTGCGCTTTTCCTTCTCGGTCAGTTTTCTTTTGCGCCTTGCGTCCGCGCGCTTGGTCTCGCCCACGGTGCGCTTCTTTTTCTTCTTGGGTTTTGGTTCTTCCTCGTCCTCTTCCGCTTCAAAAAAAGGCTCATCCGCAAACGGGTTGGCATTCTCTTTCTGCTCCGCGTCCGCCTCATCTTCGCCGTCCGGCTGTTCTTCCTCGGCTTCCGGCTCGGCTGTATTTTCCGTTTCTTCGGTATCTATATTGTCTGTGCTGTCCGCTGCGCTCGCTTCTTCGCCGCTGTTTTCGTCTTCGGCGGTTTCTTCGGCCGCTATCTGTTCTTCTTCGTATTCTTCCGCTTCCGGCTCATCCGCCCGTTTGAAGGGTCTTAAATTAAGCCTGTGGCTTTCTTCGGCCGCCTTTTCGCGCCATGGCTCGTTCCCTTCGCCCTTCACAGCATCAGTTTTCCTTTCGTATTATTTGTGCGCCCAGTGCATTGAGCGTTTCATGCAGCTTGTCATACCCGCGGTCTATCAATTCCGCGTGGTCTATTATCGTTTCGCCTTCCGCTGCAAGGCCCGCAAGCAGCATTGCCGCACCCCCGCGCAGATCCCATGCCTTCACCCTTGCACCCGTCAGCTTATCAACGCCGCGTATTATCGCCGTCCTATCCTTTTGTGTAAAGCTTGCACCCATGCGCCCCAGCTCCGCCGCGTGGCGGTAGCGGTTTTCAAACACGTTTTCAACAATCACGCTCGTTCCGCTGGCAATGGTACACAGCGCAAAAAGCTGCGCCTGCATATCCGTTGGGAAGCCCGGGTACGGCATGGTTTCCGTAAGGCGTATTTCGTTTGGTCTGTCGGGCGAACTTATGTGCAGCATCCCCTCGCCCGCAGTTATTACGGAGCCCGCTTCCTTCAGCTTTGCCGCAATGCTGCCTATATGTTCCGTGTTAACGTTTGTCAGCGTAAGCTCTCCGCCGGTTATCGCCGCGGCAGTCATAAGCGTGCCTGCAACTATTCTGTCCGGTATTATGCGGTGCGTTGTTTTTTTCTCCGCTGCATCGCCGCCGCGGATGGTTATGGTCGAACTGCCAGCGCCTTCAATTTTATATCCAAGCTCATTCAAAAACCGCGCCAGGTCGTCTATTTCGGGCTCTCTCGCCGCATTGAACACGGTTGTTTTTCCCTCCGCGCACGCTGCGGCCATCATAATGTTTTCCGTTGCGCCCACGCTTGGGTAATCCAAATGTATATCCGCGCCCCTCAGCCGCCTGCCCTCGCATATTATCAGCCCGCGCTCCTCGCGCACGTCCGCGCCCAGCATCATAAGCCCCTTCAGGTGCAGATCTATCGGCCTGTGGCCAATTTCGCATCCGCCGGGGAATGTGCATACCGCCCGCCCGAAGCGCCCCAGCAGCGGCCCCAGCATGAATATACTCGATCTTATCTCCTTGCTGATGCTCTGCGGCATTATGCAGCGCTCGGCCTTTGCCGCGTCTATATGCGCCGTGCCTGCTTCAAGCGAGCAGCTTACGCCCAGCGAGCGCAGTATTTTGAGCATATTTTCAACATCGCTCAAATGTGGGCAATCGGTCAGCTCCACAGGGCCCCTTGCAATAAGCGTTGCGGCCAATATGGGCAGCGCCGCGTTCTTCGCGCCCGATACGCGCGCCGTACCAACTATCTTTCTTCCGCCGGAAACCAAAATGGATGCCATCTGTTTCTCCTTCCCGCATAAAAGCTAAGCACATTCATTATTATGCGGGAAGCGGCGGTATTGTTCGCGTTTTTTCAGCGCATCATTGCGTATTGCGCGAAACGTTGAGCAAAATGCCTACCGCGCTTAAAAATATTACCAAACTTGTTCCGCCCGCGCTTATAAACGGCAGCGTTTGGCCGGTGGTGGGGGCGCTGCTTGTGGCAACCGCAATATTTACTATCGCCTGCATGCCTATTACGCTGGTTATACCCGCGGCAAGCAGGCTGCCGAAGCGGTCCTTGCAGCGCATGGCAATGCGTATGCCCCTGTATACAAGGAACGCGTATGCGCCCATCAGCAGCACGCAGCCGATAAGCCCAAGTTCCTCGCCTATTATCGCAAATATAAAGTCGCTTTCGCCATACGGCAGAAACAGCAGCTTCTGCCGGCTGAAGTTAAGCCCCTTGCCGAATATCCCGCCGGAACCGAGCGCTATAAGCGACTGCCGCAGCTGATACGCGCCGTCCGCCTTGCTGGTCCACGGGTCCCAGAACATTGTCATTCTGGCCTTTCTGTATTCTTCGCTCAATACCGCAATCACCATTACCGGCGCCGCTATGCCCGCAAGCGTAACAAGGTGCGCCATCCGCGCCCCGCCGAAAAACAGCATCACCGCGCCCGTCATGACCATTATGACCATCATGGACATGTTCTTCTGCGCCAGCAGCAATATGCCGAAAACGCCCATTATTATAAGCATGGGCACTATGCCGTGCGAAAAGCTTGCCATAAGCTGCGGGCGTTTGGACATGAACGACGCCATGTACAGCACCAGCACGAATTTTGCCATTTCAGACGGCTGGAACGAAAGCGGTATACCAAGGCGGGTAAAATCCAGCCAGCGCTTCGCGCCGTTTCGCTCCACGCCCCATATAACGACCGCCAGCATAAGCACGATTATCAATATGAGCATCGGCGTTTTCAGTTTTTCAATAACATGATAATCAAAAAAGCTGAGCGCGAGCATCAGCGCAAAGCCAATAGCAAAATACATGCTTTGGTTTTTAAGGTAATAAAAACCGTTGTCCATGTTCCTGCTCTGCGCGTAATAATAGCTGGCGGAAAACACCATAACAAGGCCGAACGCGCATATTATGACCACGGTTATAAGCAGCGCGAAATCAAGCGGCCCCTGCCGCTTCTGCATCGGCCTTACGCGCGCGTTCTGCGCCTTTCCCCGGGAGTTGAGCGCCGGAGAGTTGCTTACATGCTCCACTTTGCCTCCTTACTTAGCCGCGTTTTGATACATTAAAGTTTATTCACAAGCTCCTTAAATATTTCGCCGCGCTGTTCATAATTATCATATATGCCCCAGCTTGCCGCCGCAGGGGAAAGCAGCACCGCGTCCCCGCTTTGGGCCAGCTCTTCCGCCTGCTTTAGCATATCTATCATAGGCCCGTCGTTCACATACACGGGCGAATACCCCGTCTTTTCCGCGGCAAGCTTTATCGCCGGCACATTAAGCCCGCTTGCTATAACCGCCTTCACCTTGCCGTCAAACGCTTCAAACAGCGGCGCAAAGTCGCTCTTTTTATCGTAATTGCCAACGCCCAGCAGCAGTATTGTCGGCCGCGTCATGGCCTGCACAGCCTTTATGGTGGAATCGGGGTTGGTGCCCTTTGAATCGTTTATCCATGCCACGCCGTCCTTTTCCCGCACGAACTCTATCCTGTGCTCAACGCCCGGGAACTCCCTGAGTCCGCGCCTTACGCCCTCCGCGTCAAGCCCCTGGCTCATGGCAAGGCATATCGCGCACAGCGCGTTTTCTATGTTATGCTTGCCCGGTATCCTCAGCTCGCTTGTTGCGATAAGGTCCGTCTCCTTGCCGTCCAGGCGGAATATAATTCTTCCGTTTCTTATAAACGCGCCGTTTTCCGGCTCGATCTCCTGCGAAAAATAAAGTATCCTTGCCCGCGTAAGCTTCGCCATGTCCCGCACTATGGGATCGTCGTAATTCAGCGCGGCAAAGTCGTTCTCTGTCTGGTTTTCAAAGCCGCGGCACTTTGCGGCAATGTAATTCTCCATCTTGTACTGGAAGCGGTTCAGATGGTCCTCCGTAATGTTCAGCATGCCGAACGCGTTAGCGTGGAAGTCCGCAATGCTTTCAAGCTGCAATGCCGCCGTCTCTGCCACAACATAGTCGCCCGCCTTAGTTTCGCGCGCATGCGCCGTTATGGGCACGCCTATGTTGCCCAGCACAAAGGTATGCTTTCCGGCAGCCTTGAATAATTCTCCCGTAAGCGCGGTGGTGGTGGTTTTGCCGTTTGTGCCGCTTATGCAAATGAACTTTGTGCCGCGGTTGCAGTAGCGATATCCAAGCTCTATCTCGCCTATGACCTCCGCGCCCGCCGCGCGCGCCTCGTCAACAAAGGGGCTGAATATGGGCACCACCGGACTTAATACAACAAGATCCGCGCCCTTTACAGCCTCGGCATGGTCAACGCCCAGCGCGTCTTTATACTCTATGCCGCTCAGTTCTTCCTTTAGACCCTTTATGTCCGTTTTCATATCGTTTACGGTAACGTCATAGCCCAGCTCGTATAAAAGCCTTGCGCTGGCTATGCCGCTTTTGGCCATGCCTATGACCACCGCTTTTTTCCCGTTCTTTTCCATTTGCCCTTTACCTCCCCCTTATGGTTGAAGTTATATTGAATGCGCGTGCATTTATTCGTAAAAAAAGGGGCCGTTCAGTGCCGGTCAGGAGGCTTGAGACAAAAGAGCCGCGCTCTGTCTCAAGCATCTTAACCTTCAAGCGCACGCCGTGCCAAGCGCCAAGGAACCACGGCTTCGCCCGCACGCACCGAACGACCAAACAAAAATTTTATAGATATGCCAACAGGCACACTAAGCAAAGCAATACGGTAATTATCATATATACCGAAACTATGCGCGTTTCAGTATAGCCCAGAAGCTCGAAATGATGGTGCAGCGGGGCCATTTTGAATATGCGCTTTTTTCTCAGCTTATAGGAGCCAACCTGCAATATGCAGGAAACGCTGCTGGCCACGAAGCAGCCGCCCATTATGGCAAGCAGCAGCACGCTGCGGCTGAATATGGCCATTGCGGATATTGCGCCGCCAAGCGCCATGGAGCCGGTATCGCCCATAAACACGCGGGCGGGGTAAGTGTTGTATCGCAGGAATCCAAGGCAGCCGCCCGCTACGGAGGCCGCGAATATGGCCATTGAGCTAAGTTCCGCGCTGTACTGCGTCTGCACGGCTTGTCCTTCGGCTACGGGAGCCTTCACCGCGGCAGCCATATAGATGAATATCATCATCATGCTTGTTGAATACACAAGCGACACGCCGGAGCAAAGCCCGTCAAGTCCGTCGGTAAGGTTTACCGAGTTCACCGTGCCTATGATTATGAACATCATGGCGGGTATATAGAATATGCCAAGGTCCCATTCCGCCTTGAAGAAGGCAAGGTATATCTTCGATCCTATGAACGGGGACTGATACGCATAAAGCGCCAGTATGAACGCTATTGCGAACTGCGCTATTATCTTTTGATACGGCCTGAGGCCGATTGTGTTCTTCTGCTTCACTTTAAGGAAGTCATCCAAAAAGCCTACCAATGCGAACGCCGCCGTTGCAAGCAGCGCGGGAAGCGCAAGCTCAGTAGCGTTGAGCGAAAACGCAAGCGTGCCGACCAGTATGCCCGCAATGAACATCATGCCGCCCATCGTAGGCGTGCCGGCCTTGCTCAGGTGGCTCTGCGGGCCGTCGCTGCGCTCATTCTGGCCGAACTTCAGCCTTCTGAGCATTGGTATTATCACCGGGCCCAGCGCTATCGTCACCACGGCCGAAACAATAAAAGCATATATCGCGTATTTCATACTATTCCTCCGATAAAGGGACGCTTCGGCCCCTTCTTATCTTCTGTCCAGCTCCTCAAGCAGCTCGGCAACAATCTCCTTTTCGTCAAAATGGCGCTTTCCGCCGCCTATTTCCTGATAATTTTCGTGACCCTTGCCGGCAAGGACTATAACGTCCTTCTCCTTCGCGTTTTCAAGCGCGTATTTTATCGCCGCGCGCCTGTCTTCTATCACAACGTGCGGGCAGCCGGATTTGTTAACGCCTTCAAGCACGCTTGTTATTATGCTCATCGGCTCCTCATCGCGTGGATTATCGCTCGTAACTATAAGGAAATCCGAATACCGCCCGGCAATTTCGCCCATTATGGGGCGCTTTGCCTTGTCGCGGTTGCCGCCGCAGCCGAAAAGGGTGACCACCCTGCCGCGTGCAAAGCCGCGCACCGTGCGCAGCACGTTTTCAAGCGCGTCCGGCGTATGCGCATAATCGAGCAATACGCTGTAATCCCCATCCGTGGGCAGCGGTTCAAGCCTGCCGGAGACGGATTTAAGCTTTGCCAAGCCTTCGCGTATATCGTCCGCGTCAAAGCCAAGCAGCATGCATGCCGCAGCCGCGCCCAGCGCATTGAACACGCTGAAAAGCCCCGGTATGCTTATTTTTATATTTATGCTGCCCTCCGGCGTGCGCATGGCGAACTGCGCGCCGGCGGTGGTAATCTCTATATCGTTTGCGAAAAAGTCCGCCTTTTCCCTTATGCCGAACGTGGTCAGCGGAATATTAAGCCCTTCTGTTATGCTTGCAAAGTGCGGATCGTCCGCGTTCACAACGGCGCGTTTGGACTGCAAAAACAGCTTTTTCTTCGCCGCAAGATAATTATCAAACGTTTTATGATAGTCAAGATGGTCCTGCGTAAGGTTCGTGAATATTCCTATATCGAACTCCACGCCGTGCACCCTCGCCTGGTCCAGCGCATGGGACGAAACCTCCATCACCACCAGCTCAACGCCTGCGTTCTTCATGTCCCGCAGTATTTTTTGAAGGTCAACGCTTGCGGGCGTGGTGCGCTCGGTCTCCAGTATTCTGTCGCCTATCAGGTTGTGTATTGTGCCTATCAGGCCAACCTTCAGCCCCGCCTCCTCGGCGATGCTCTTTATCATGTATGTCGTGCTGGTTTTGCCGTTGGTTCCGGTAACGCCTATCATCTTCATTTCCCGGGAAGGATAGCCGTAATACGCCGCCGCCATTTCCGCCATTGCAATGCGCGTGTTCGGCACGATAAGCTGCGGCAGGTCTATATCCAGCTTGCGCTCTACCACCAGCGCCGCCGCGCCGAGCTCCTTCGCCATGGGCGCGTATTCATGCCCATCGGAAAACGTGCCCGTTACGCAGCAGAAAAGGTCTCCTTCGTGCACCTTGCGCGAATCGTATTCTATGTTTGCAATTTCCCTATCCTCGCCCACCAGCGTATGCTCGGTGACCTTGGCAAGTTGACTCAGCAGCATTTTTCGCCTTTCCCCGGGATGGCCTTACCCTATCCCCGTATCAGAAAATTCAACAAGCACCTCCGTGCCCTTCGGCACGGCTTCCCCCGCCGCGGGGGATTGCCGTATCGCTTTGCCGGATTGATCCGGCGGGTCTATTTTTATTGTCAGCCCCTTTGCCTTCAGCGCATCGCTCGCCTCAAGCCGCGTTTTATCCAAAACGCCCGGAACCGTTACCATTTCGTCCTCTTCGGCGGTAATGTCCGGCTCGTCTGCCGACGTCATCACCGTGTACAGCAGCACATCGCCGCCCGATTGTGCCGTTGCCCCCGCTGCGGGTACCTGCGCGGTAACAGGCTCGTTCTCGTCATCCTGGAATGTGGCTTCCAGCCCAACCTTGCTCAGCTCATGCTTAGCGTCGCTCACGCTCATGCCCGTAACGTCCGGCACAAGCACGCTGCCCTCGGTCGATTCGGGCAGATACCCAGAATACCTCAGCACTTCTTCCATTACCTGCTTCACGAACGGCGCGGCTACGGTGCTGCCGAATATCGTGCCCACCTGCGGCTCGTCAACCAATATCAGGCAAACGTACTTCGGGTCGTCCGCCGGGGCGAAGCCTATGAACGATGCTATAAGCTGCCCTTGCGCAACCTTGCCATCGGAGCCGTATTTCTGCGCGGTGCCGGTCTTTCCGCCCACCCTGTATCCGGGTATGGCGGCGTTTTTGCCGCTGCCCTCACTCACTACGCTTTCGGCTATCTCCCGCACAAGGGCGGAGGTTTCCTCGCTTATCACGCGGCGCACCACAGTGGGCTCGTTCTTCAGCACAACCGTACCGTCCGGCGCAACTATGCTGTCCACCACATACGGCTGCATGAGGTTGCCGCCGTTCACCGCCGCGCTTACCGCCGTAACCAGCTGCAGCGGCGTTACCGCTATGCTCTGCCCAAAGCCTATGCGGGCCAAAGTATTATCGGTAATGTACTTCTGGTGCGTAACTATGCCCGCGCTTTCCCCGATTATTCCGCTGCCCGTTGAGAAGCCGAAGCCGAAGGAGTATATGTAATCATAGAACGTTTCCGTTCCCATGCTGAGCGCCATGCGTACAAAGCTGGGGTTGCAGGAATTCTGCACCGCCTTATACAGCGTTTGCGAGCCATGCCCGCCGTGCTTCCAGCACTTTATCCTTTCCCCGTTCACAATGCAGCCGCCATCGCAGCTGAAGCCCGTATCCGCAGTTACGCTTTTGCTGTCCAGCGCCGCGGCAAGCGTGATAAGCTTGAACGTGGAGCCCGGCTCATACGAATCCGTAACCACGCGGTTGCGCATAAGCGAATTGAGCAGCGCCATGTCGCTCCTTGGCGGGGAGTTGGGGTCAAAGTCCGGCTGGGTAGTCAGCGCCTTTATTTCCCCCGTGGTGCAGTCCATTATTATTCCCTGCACGCTTATTGCCTTGTTTACCTCCAGCGCTTCCTTGCAGGCCTTTTCAAGCGCGCTTTGCATCACCGCGTCAGTTGTCAGCACAATATCGTCGCCGTCGGTTGCGGGAATCAATTCCTGCACGCCGTATGCAAGGGCGTTGCTCCTTGCGTCCGTTTCCGTCACCATGCGGCCGTCTTTACCGGCAAGGTACTTGTCGTATTTCTGCTCAAGTCCCGCCTGCCCTTCGCCATCAACGGTGGTAAAGCCCAAAAGCTGGCTGAAAAGCGAACCGGCGCTGTAATAGCGCTTTGTGTCTATTGCCGTGCCAACGCCGTTGCCAAGCTTCATAGCCTCTATTTTATCAACAACGTCCCGCTCTACCTGGCGGGCAAGTATAATTTCCTGTTTGTTGGAGCTTACCCTTTCAAGCACCCTTGCATAGTCCATGCCCAGCAGGTTTGAAAGCTCCCTCGCTACCCTTTCGCGTTCGTCTGTCTTTATGCTTTTCGGCCAGACAACGATTTTATACGCCGTAGCGTTCCTTGCAAGCACCACTCCGGTGGAATCGAGTATTTTCCCGCGCGTGGCGCTTAGCATTGTGTTCCTTGTTTGCTGCGATTCGGCGCGGCCTGCCAGCTCGTCGCCGTCTATCACCATTATTTTTACCAGCCTTATGCTGAGCACGAAAAACAATCCGCATATTATGCCCAGCATTATTTTAAGCCTTTTTTTGTTGGAAACGCCCGGTGCGTCCAAGGCTGCGCCCTCCTTTATGTTTTATCAGCCGCCGCACTCCGTCCTTTGCAAAGGCAAGCCTTTTATTATGGCTCGTTCGTCGCCGTACCCCCGTCCGGCTCCTGCGCGTCCTCCGTCCGAGCGGTCTGCTCAGGCTCGGTCTGTGTCTTTGCCGCGCCGTTCATGTAACCGCCGACGGCGCCATTGACTTCAACTATTTGCTCGGCCGTAGGATAATTCAGCCCTGCCTGCGCCGCGGCCAGCCTTGCTTCGTCCAGGCTTACCGCCTCGTCCAGCTGCACCTCAAGCTCCGTTATCCTTCTTTGGCTTTCTTCTATCTTTTTCTGCGTGCTGTTTACCGCCCTGTATGCGCTTGCTATCGATGCATACCTGAACACCAGCCCTATCATTACCGCCGCTATCATCAGCACGCCCGTAACGCTTATAAGCTTGGGCAGCGTTCTTTGCTTGCGCTTTTGTGCTGTTGTAGCCTCGCGCATTATGCGCGTCTGCGGGGCGGCGTGGCGCTTCGGCTCGGCGCGGGGTATCTGCGCGGGGATGCTTTCCGCTTCCTCATAGGGCAGCTTTTCCGCCGTGGCCGCGCGGGAATACGAATACACCCTTGAAGGTGCGTATACATTCTGTCCCTTTTTCGCCGTCGCTGCCATTTTATTCACCGTCCTGTCTTTTTATGCGCTTAAAGCTTTTCTATAGCCCTAAGCTTTGCGCTCCTTGCGCGCGGATTGTATTCAAGCTCCGCTTCCCCCGCCACTATCGGCTTTCGCGTAAGCACCTTTGCCGTTGGCACCTTTCCGCAGGTGCATATGGGGGCGCGCGGGTCGCAGGTGCAGGGCTTTTCAAATCGCCTGAACGCCTGCTTTATTATCCTATCCTCCAATGAATGGAAGGTTATCACGGCCATTACCCCGCCCGGGGCCAGCAGGTCGTGCGCATCCTCTATTGCCTTTTCAAGGCCGCCGAGTTCGTTGTTGACCTCTATGCGTATCGCCTGGAATGTGCGTTTTGCCGGGTGCTGCGCTTCCCTTCGCGCCGCCGCCGGCATGCTGCGGGCAATTATGTCCGCAAGCTCAAGCGTTGTGGCTATCGGCTTTTCCGCGCGGTTTTTGACTATTGCGTTCGCAATGCGCGAAGCGTAGCGTTCCTCTCCGTAGTCCTTTATTATTCTGAAAAGCTGTTCGCTGCCGTAGCCGTTCACAACGTCGTATGCGCTGAACGCCGCGCTCTTGTCCATCCGCATGTCAAGCGGGGCATCTTCCCTGTATGAAAAGCCTCGCTCCGCCGCGTCCAGCTGATATGACGACACGCCAAGGTCCATCAGTATGCCGTCCAGCTTGTCCACCCCGCGCTGATGCATAAGCTCCTTCATGTCAAAAAAGTTGCCGTGCACCGCCGTGAACTTATCGCCGAAGGGCTCAAGCCGTTTGCTTGCCGCGTTTATTGCGTCCATATCGCGGTCTATGCCGTATAGCTTGCCGCCATCGGGCAGGGCAGTAAGTATGGCCTCGCTGTGCCCGCCGCCGCCGAGCGTGCCGTCGGCATATATTCCGCCGCGTTCGGGCTTAAGCAGCTCAAGCACCTCTTTTAGCATTATGGGTATGTGCTTAAATTCGCTCATAGGCCGCTCTGTATCCTTGTAAGCGCAAGCAGCGTTTCGTCATCGAAGCCGGACTCGTCGTCCATCTCCTCGTTCCACTTGGCGCGGTTCCAAATCTCTATGCGGTTGTTGGCCCCGGCCAGCATAATGTCGCCGTCAAGCTGCGCCCTTTCCCTTAGGCTTGGGGCTATGAGTATGCGCCCCTGCTTGTCCAGCTCGCATTCGCATGCGAGGGCGAAAAGCTTCCTTAGCGCCTTCTGCACCACTATGTCCGCCAATGACACATTCTGTACCGCGTTCACGAACGCATTCCATCTTTCTTCGGACATGCCCATAAGGCACTGATAATCCCCCTTACGGGCAAAGCCGCAGGTCACGATTATCCGCGCCCCAAGATCCAAGCGCCATTTGGCAGGGATGATTATCCTGCCCTTGCTGTCCATATTATGTTCGAAACAGCCAATAAGCACCTTTCCTGTTGCCTCCGAATCCCATTCAAATGGGTATAAAGCGCCCTTTATCCCATTTAGGTAGCTTGATTATACCACCACTTCGTGGCACTTGTCACCACTTTTATGGTAAAAACTCATATTTTTTGTTAATTCATCCTTATTTTGAGTTAAAAAAGTCCCCCGCCTTGTTTGGCAGGGGATATGCGTTTGCTTATTCGCGTTTTATGTTCAGTTATTCTTCTGCGGCAGGGGGAGCTGATACTCCGCCTGAAGCGGCGTGCCCGCAACATAACCGGGCCACACATAGTAGCGCCTGGGGTGCATACGGTAAACGGTGTTGGCTATTGGCTCGCGCTTCACCTCAACGCCGTTGAGCTTATATGACTTAAATGTATCGTATGCATAGCCCGTCTTTGCCGCGTTTTTGAGCATCCAATACGGCGCGGTAAGGCCGGAATAGGTTATGTATTCGTCCGCCGTCGGCTCTATATTCGGCAGGCGCTCGCTTATCAGCTCTATTTCGTCAAACCCCGCATCCGCCGCAAAGGGCAGGCCGTATATTTCGCACCATATGCGCTTCTGCTCCTTATCTATCCAGGTGAACACATATATGGGCGCTTCCGTATTGTTGCTCCACTTAAAATCTATCGTGCCGGTGTTTATGGTTGCATCCAGCCCGCCGGGAACATAGCTGAGCCTGCTTGAATGCGCCTGGCGATAGACTATATTATAGTCTCCCATAAGCACAGCCTCATACATGGTTGTGCTTACCTGGCATACGCCGCCGCCCGGCTGATCCTCCGTATTTGCGCCGCCCTCTATTACCGCGGGGGCAAGCTGCCAGCCGTATTTTTCATATCTGTCCCCAAGCAGCGTGTTGCAGGAAAGCACATCGCCCGGCTGCAGCACCGTGCCGTATATCAGCCCGCAGGCCTTGGTCATGTTATGCACGCGCTCCGCGCGGCCGTAATGCCCCTTGGCATAGCTTGTATAGGCGCTTGAACGCATAACAAGCGTTTCCTTTATGGTGGCTATGGTAACCTCCGGCTCTATGGGTTCGCTTTCAAATTCAACCGTGCCGAACTCCCTTGCCTCGGTGCGCGCGGTAAGCTCGTCAATAAGCTTCTGCTCGTTCACGCCGTGCCCGGGTATGCCCTCCACAAAGTCGAACCTAAGGTCCCTCAGGTCGGTTACGGTATCGTCGTCCGCCTTGCCTATGTTCACGGCGTCAAGCGCATCGGTAGCCTTGTTCATTTCAAGCTGCTTAACGCCAAACGTTGCGTCCACGGGCGCGGTGTTTACCTCCGCCGCTATGCCCGCCGCAAATTCGGTAAAATCGGGCGCGGCGATAGTGTATTCAATATCGAAGTTCCTGCCGTTTGCGGCTATGTCGCCAAGCTCCGCCTGCAATTCTTCAAGCGTGCCTTCGCGGCCGAGCGCCATGGCCTCGTTAAGCTTTTCTTCCGTATTATAAGTTATGTTGAAAAAGCTTTTGTCTATCGTGTATGTATGTTCGCCGTCGGTCACGGTGAAGCCCACGTCCTCCGTCAGCTTTTCTTCCGCCGCCTTCAGCGCATCCTTTGCCGCATCCATGCCCATGCCGCTTACGTCCACGCCGCCCACGGTTATGCCCGCGTGGAACGTGCCGGAGTTGATTATGCTCTGCCGCTGTTCTTCTTCCCTATCCGCCTTTATTTTGAGCGCGATAAGCACGCCGCCGAGCACCAGCGCCGCCGCAAGGAGCGATATCAGCACTATCGTAAGCGTTTTGCGGGTGTTATTCTGCGGCTTTACGTCTGCGTTGTTTTCCATATTCCCTCTACCCCTGTAAACAGTATTTTTTTCACCAGCCGTATTTACTATTATATTTCCATTCACCCCTCATGTAAAGACAGGATTTCGCTTTATTATGTAATATGCAACCTGATATTTATGGAAAATGAAAACGTATCACCTGAACCGCTTGATTATATTCGCGTTTCAAAGTATAATCATGGCATCATTATGGGGTATACTGCCCCGGTTAACAGAAAGGGGATTTTTCCTATGCATAACAGCAAAAGGGATTCTGTCCGATTCTTTATTCAATTTGCACTTTTGGCGGCGATAGAAGCCGTGTTCTGCTTTACTCCGCTCGGCTCCCTGCCCGCGATAGGGCCTATAGTGGCAACGCTTGCGATGATACCCGTTATAATAACCTCCATACTGCTCGGCACCAAGGCCGGTACGCTCATGGGCGCAATAACGGGCCTGTTCAGCTTTATAGTATGGACGTTCACTCCCCCGGCGCCCATAGCCGCGTTTGTATTTTCGCCGTTCTATACCCTTGGCGAATATCAGGGCAACTTTTTCAGCATAGTTATATGCTTCCTGCCGCGCATACTGGTGGGTACGGTATCGGGCGTGCTCTATAATGCGCTTAGCAAGAGCATGAAGAACAATGTTATGGCAATGGTCATAGCGAGCGTTGTGGGCAGCCTTGTGAACACGTTCGGCGTGATGCTTGGCATATGGGCATTCTTCGGCGACCAATACGCAAGCATTGCGGGCCAGGGCATATTGCTCATAATCGGCAGCACGGTACTGACCAACGGCATACCGGAGGCCATAGTTGCGGGCGTGCTTTGCCCCGCAATATGCAAGCCGGTGAAGAAATTCATACTGAAGGACTGACAGGAGAAACACAATGGGCGTAGTGCTGGGCATAGACATAGGCGGCTCCACCACCAAGATCGCCGGTTTTCAGGAATCCGGCCAGCATATAGGCACGCTTAGGGTTGAAGCGTCGGACAGGCTGACTTCCCTATACGGCGCGATAGGCAACTTTTTAAGCACGCGCGCAATATCGCTAAACGACGTGGCCTGCTGCGTTATAACCGGCGTTGGCGCGGCGCTTGTGAACGGCGATATATACGGCATACATACCGAGCGCATAGATGAATTCGTTGCCATAGGCAAGGGCGGCCTTGCGCTCAGCGGCAAGGAGGAGGCGCTTGTTGTAAGCCTTGGCACGGGCACGGCGTTCGTGCGGGCGGGGAGACTTGGCTGCGTGCATATAGGCGGCAGCGGCGTTGGCGGCGGAACGCTTGCGGGGTTATCCTTCCATGTGTTCCACGAAAACGACCATTCCGCAATGGAACGCCTTGCCAAAAAGGGCGATTTGAGCAAGGTTGATTTGATGATATCCGATATATGCACCAATGAGGTTGGCGCGCTGCCTTCGCACATTACGGCATCCAACTTCGGCAAAATAACCAGCGGCACGGAAAAAGAGGACATTGCACTGGGGCTTTTGAACATGGTGTTCCAAACGATAGGCATGCTGAGCGTGTTCGCGCTGAGGAACGACACGGTTAAGGACGTTGTGTTGACGGGCAGCCTTGCGAACATGAGCATAGCTTCGCAGGTGATGCGCGTGGTTGAGGAAATATCGGACGTTAAGTTCTTCATCCCCGAAAACGCAACCTTTGCAACCGCAATAGGCGCGGCGCTGCCGTTCGTGCGCAACGCAAGGATATAAGCACATATATAACAAAACAGCGTGCGGCAAAATGCTTCCGCACGCTTATTTTATGCCCTGCTTTAACCCTCCTTAAGGCTGCCTGCGCGGAAGTTTATCCTGCGCGGAGTGGGCAGCGAATCAAAGCGGATAACGTATGCCATGCGGCCGCGGTCTATATCCACCACCATGCCGCCGCCCATTATGTCGTGCATCACGCGCTGGCCTACCGTGAAGCGAAGCTCCTGCGTTTGGGCGGTAAGGCGGTTCTGTACGGAGGATATGTAGCGCTCCGCCTCCGCCTTCAGGCTTTCGTTAAGCTCGCTGGTATAGTCCAAATACTGCCGGTCTATATCGAACACAAAGCGCGAAGGGTAGCGGAAGGAGCCGTCTATGCTCCTGCCCTCCGCATCGGAAAGAAACAGCCCCTTTTCGGCCCTTGTCACGGCAACGAACATAAGCCGCCGCTCCTCCTCCATGCCTTCAAAGCTGTCCGTCCGCTTGGAGGGGAACACGCCTTCATCCAGCGCGCATATGAAAACATACGGGAATTCAAGCCCCTTTGCCGTATGCACGGTCATAAGCTTCACCGCGTCCGGGCTTGAGGCTGCGTCAAGATTGGTAAGCAGCGCAACATGGGCAATGAAATCCTCCATTGCGCTTTCCTCGCCGCAGCCCGTTTCGTATTCATACACGGCCTGCTTCAGCTCCGCCAGGTTATCCAGCCTGTCCTGCGCGCCCTCTGTCCTGAGCGCGGCCTCGTACCCGCTTTCGTTAAGTATTGCGCTTAATGCTTCCGATGCGGGCATATTTTTGTATATCGCCGCAAAATGCTCAATAAGCTTTATAAACCGCTTTGCCTGCGTGCCGGCAAAAAGCGGCTCGTCCGCGTTCCTGTCCAGCGCTTCATAAAGCGAGCAGGCGTTCTTTTCCGCATACTCGGTCAAAAAGCGCATGCGCCGCTGCCCTATGTTTCGCCTGGGCGTGTTCACTATGCGCAGGAAGGAAAGATCGTCCTTATACACAACCATGCGCATGTAGCTTAGCGCGTCCTTTATCTCCACCCTGTCGAAAAACTGCACGCCGCTGTATATGGTATACGGTATTTCGGCCTTCATCAGCCCTTCCTCTATCGTCCTTGCGGCGTAATGCGCGCGGTACAGCACGGCTATGTCCCCGTACGGCACGCCCGCTTCGTTCAGCCCCTTTATGCGCGCGGCTATTGTTTCGGCTTCGGTATCGGTTGTTTTGTTGTGGGTATACACGGGGCGCTCCCCCTGCGGCAGCATGGGAATAAGCTCCTTTTTCATGCGGATGGTGTTTTTGTCTATCAGCGAATTTGCGGCGCTGAGTATCTCGGGCGTTGAACGATAGTTCTTCATCATCATTATGGTTTTAACATTGGGGAAGTTCCGTTCAAAGTCCAGCAGATATTTAACGTCCGCCCCGCGCCAGGTATATATTGTCTGGTCCGGGTCGCCAACTATAAAAAGGTTCTTATGATATGCGCACAGCGCCTGCATAAGCTCGTATTGCAGCGGGTCTATATCCTGAAACTCGTCTATCATTATGTATTCAAGCCGCTGCTGCCATTTCAGGCGTATTTCGTCCGATTGGGAGAATATATACAGCGTGAACTTGATAAGGTCGTTATAATCAAGGCCGAAGCATTTCTTTTGCTGATAAAGATAGCCGTAGAATATTATGTCCTTGGCTGTTACCGCTTCGTCGTATTTCTTTTTGAGCGTATCCAAGTCCATGGCTATAACGTCCAAATAATACTGCGGTCGGTTGACGCATTTTTCAATCTCTATCATGTCCCGCGCCTTGGAAAACGTCATATCCCTGAGTGTTAAGCCGCGCTCCTCATATATTACGGCAAGCATTGAATCAATGTCCGAATTGTCCAGCACAAGGAAGCTTTTGGGGTACTGGACAAAATAGCTGTCCTCCTGCAATACGGATACGCAGAAGCCGTGGAACGTGCTTATAAAGCCGGTGTCGTTATCGCCGGTAAGGGCGCGTATGCGCCGCCGCATCTCGTTTGCGGATTTATTGGTGAAGGTTACGCAAAGTATGTTTGAAGGCAGAATGCCCACCTCGTTCACAAGGTATGCAAACCTGTGCGCAAGGGCGCGGGTCTTGCCGCTGCCTGCGCCCGCCATAACGCGCACGAAGCCTTCCGTGGTGGTCACGGCCTCGCGCTGCTCTGTATTCAGTCCGCTAAGTATATCGCTCATATTCCCCCCGTTGAATAAGCACGGGGCGGCCGCGCGGTCGCCCCGATAGAGTTATCATTTAAGCTTTGTACGGCTTATTTCTTCTTTTTGCTGACAATTATGACTATTGCCGCAACGACTATCACAGCGGCTATTATGCCCACTATCGCGCCGGTGGATATGCCGCCCTCGGGCTCGGTCGCCGCGGGCTCGGCGGGAGCGGGTTCGGCTGTGGCTGCGGGGGCTTCGCTCTCGGCAGGCGCCTCGGTAGGCGCGGGCGTGGGAGTTTCCGTAACCTCCGGCACAAGCTCAAGGCTTGCGGTATAGGTTGTGCCGTTGTTCGCCATTACGAATATGTGCATGGTTGCAGGCTTCTTCAGCCCGCCCAGTATAGCCGTGGGCTTAATGGCAAGGTTGCCGTTTTCGTTGCCCTTAACGGTGTAGCGGAAGGTATGGTTTGCGTCGCTGGTTTTTACGTTTTCGGGCATGGGCGCTTCGCTCACGTCCTCGCCCTCAAGGTAATAGGCTATTATGCCGCAGCCGTCGCTTTTCCATTTGGCGGAGGTGAAGTTTTTGCCTATCTGCACGGCCTCGCCGTTTGCCATAAGGGTATATTCGTTCTCCCCTGCGCTCACCAGCTCGCACTCAACGCGGTTTGGGTTGCAGGCGGATATGTTCTCTTCCTTGTCGTGTATAATATATGCCACCTTGCCGCCCCATGCCGCGTCAAGCTGGTCCGCGCGGTAACGCCTCAGGCAGCCCGCGTCGCTTCCGGCGGCGGAGTCGCTGGAATAGAAGTAATCCACGCCGTCTATGGTTTCGTAACCGGTTATGGTTATAAGGTGGCCGGCCGTGTTGCCCGCAGCGCCGTTTTCAAGGTAAGGATACTGGCCGTTTGTGCCGGAGGAATACTTAACGCTTATGCCCACGCTGTAGCCGTGCGCAAGCTCCTGACGCAGTATGTCAAGGTCGGCATACTGAATATAAACATCGTAGCCGTAGCTGCCCGCGGCAGCAACGCTGAAGGACCAGTTGCCGAAGCCGTCATAGTCGCTGTCGTAATCTATAAGGGCTATCTCCTCGGGCAGGGTATCCTCTCCGCGGTCGTTGAGCATGGTGCATATGGTTGTTGCGCTGCACATGGAGTTTGCAATGCTCTGCTCGCGCACCATCTGGGAATACGCGGGCGTATCAAGCAGCACCTTTTCGGGCAGCTCAACAGTCTCGCCATGGTAAACGGGGGTTATGTACTGCCCCTCAAGCGTGTTCTTATAGGTAACGCCAAGCTGCCTTACCGTGGGGGACACGCCGTCGGCATTGGCATGGAGTGTCACTTTGAGCTGAATTTTGCTCGCGGTTTCGCCATCCTTGCCGGAAATGGTGAACTCATCTGTGCTGATATAGGCCAAATCGCACTCCCCGGACACGGAGCCGCGCTTTACGCTGTCGCTCCATTTGCCCCAGCTGAGCCATTCCGTCCAGCCCTTTTTCATGTCCACATACGCGCGGGCGGAAACCTCTATCCATGTACCGGTGGGGGTATCCGCTCCCCAGGAAGCCACCATGTATTCAAACGGGGCCGTGCCCAGCACAACGCTTGTGTATGTGCCTTCGCTTTCGCCTTCCTTGAGCACTATCGCGCCGTTGCCTATGCTTTCATCGGTAACAACGTTTTCAAGCTTGCCCGCGGCAAAATCCTCCGCGGTGGTAAATACGGCCAAATTGCCCTCTATTTCCCTGTCCGCCTTTTCGGCCGTTACCGGCACGCATATCAGCGCCAATATAAGCGCAAGCGTTATCGCGGCAAATCTTTTCATTTTGCAATTATCCTCCTATTTGTCAGGATGTGAATCTAATATATTTTATCACCTATCGCGCGTATAGGCAATAGGGGGAACTTAACTCCCTCTCCCCCCCTACACACTATCGTCACTTGCGTCACTATCGTCGAAACAGGCTAAATGTCTGGCTTTTTT
>ERZ824488.108-NODE-108-length-109461-cov-17.435095_pt1 | contig 109461 bp, 103 predicted proteins | sample MGYA00519936_ERZ824488 | MGnify/ENA primary metagenome ERZ824488 (study PRJEB31778, sample SAMEA3449153) | human gut metagenome | biome: human gut; feature: human-associated habitat; material: faeces | place: United Kingdom | collected 2010/2012 ...
AATGCCTTGATTTTCAAGGTCTTTCTGATTTAGTCCTATTATCGCACAATAATCGTTGATCAGTGCGGCGCGCTTCATGCCGCTGCCATTTACGGGTTTCATAGCTGCTTGTTCCTCCTGAAATACCGGGCGACGAGCGCCGCGGCCGTGTTGATCAATATGGTCAGAAGCATCAGAATCGCCGCGATGGCGAAGGCAACGTCAAATTCGCCCTGTACCTTGGCGTACATATACAAAGCGACGGTCAGCGTGGAGCCTGCGCTCTTCAGTCCCTCGAAGAAGCCGTTCAGCGCGTGCGCGAAGCCCGCGGTGAACAACAGCGCCGCTGACTCGCCCAGAATGCGCCCGATGGACAGGATGCAGCCGGTGATTACGCCGTCCACACAGCCGGGCAGCACCACGGTGCGGATCACGCGCCACTTGCCCGCGCCCAGACCGAACGCGCCCTCGCGGTAGCTCTGCGGCACGGTCTTCAGGCTCTCCTGCACCGTGCGCATGATCGTGGGCAGGTTCACGATGACCAGCGTCAGGGAACCCGCCAGCAGCGAGGTCTGAAGCCCGAAGAACTGGCAGAAGCACAGCATGCCCACCAGACCATAGATGATCGACGGAATGCCGGAAAGCGTTTCCGCCGCGTATTCGATCACGGCCACCAGCTTCTTGTTGGAAGCGTACTCGGTGAGGTAGATGGCCGCGCCCACGCCCAGCGGCAGCACGATCGCCAGCGTCGCGACGATGACGTACAGCGTGTTCAGAATATCCGGCAGGATGCCGATTCGATTCCTCAGATAGCTGGGCTTGGCGGAAAGCAGCTCCCACGTGATGTTCGGAAGCCCTTTTGCCAGCACGTATACGATCAGAAACAGAACCAACGCCGCGGTCAGCGCCGTCGCGACGCCCATCAGCGCGCGCAGAAGACCGATGCGAAGGCGGCGTCTGGTGGAAAAAGAAGAATGCTCCATGCTCAGCCCTCCTTATTGCGCTTCAGGAAGAAGTTCAGACAAGCGTTGATCAGCATGATAAACAGGAACAGCACCAGCGCGATGGAAAACAGCGCCTGCTGCTGAAGACCGGAGGAGTAGGCCATTTCGCTGGCCACCGCCGTCGTCAGGAAGCGCACGCTTTCAAACAGGCTCGGCATGTTGGGCACGTTGCCGGATACCATCATGACCGCCATGGCTTCGCCGATGGCGCGTCCCACGCCCAGCACTACGGCCGCGGCGATTCCGCTCTTCGCGGCGGGCACGGACACGCGGAAGTACGTTTCAATCGGCGTCGCGCCCAGCGCCAGCGAAGCGTCCTCGTATTCCTTCGGCACAGCGTCCAGCGCGGTCATGGAAACCTTGATGATCGACGGAAGAATCATCACCGAAAGCACGATGATGGCCGCCAGCAGGCTCGAGCCGTCCGGCACGCCGAACAGCTTTCGAATGCCGGGCACCAGCACAAGCATGCCCACAAGGCCGTAGACCACCGAGGGAATGCCCGCCAGCAGGCTGACGGCGTTTTCCATGATCGCGCGCACCTTCGCATTCGCGACCTTGGAAAGGTATACCGCCGTGAGGAAGCCGATCGGCACGCCGATCAGCACCGCGCCCGCCGTGCCGTATACGCTGGTCAGGATAAAGGGCAGGATGCCGAACGAGGGCTCGGCCGCCGTCGAAGCCCATTTTGTGCCGAACAGAAACGGAATCAGCCCGATGCGGCGAATGGCCGGGATACCGGAGACGATCAGATAGACCGTGATCAGCAGCACAAACCCGACAGCGATCAATCCCAAAAGCAGGAACAGGCCATGCATCGCGGTTTCAAACAAGCGTCTTTTTTTCAAGGCTTTTCTCTCCTTTGCCGCGCGGTACGCGTGAGGCCTGTCCGCACGCGTAGCACGGACAGGCGTTGGTTTGTCGCTTTTATGGTTTTATTCGGCGGCAGCGGTGGTATCCGCGGCGGAGACGGCTCCGGCGAGAGAGATGATCTCGGCGGCGTCCGCGGAGGTCGCGAAGTCGAAGAACTTCTGCGCGGTCTCAGACAGCGGCACGTCCTTGCGGGTTACCAGCACGAAGGGGCGCTGCACACGGTAGCTGCCATCCTTCACGGTTTCCTCGGAGGGAACCACGCCTTCAACGGAGACGGCCTTGACGGTATCCTTCAGCGCGGCGAGGGAGGCGTAGCCAATCGCGGCGGGGTTCTGCGATACGGCGGTGATCACGTCGCCGGTGGAGGTCAGCTCCTGACGATACTGGCATGCGTCGTTCGTTCCGGTGATGGTCTCGAAGCCGTCGCGGGTGCCGCTTCCAGCCTCGCGGCCGATGAGCACGATTTCCGCGTCCGCGCCGCCGACGTCCTTCCAGTTGGTGATTTCGCCGGTGTAGATCTTCGCGATGGTCTCAAGGCTCAGGTCGCTGACCGGGTTTTCTGGATGCACGATGATCGCGATGCCATCGTAGGCCAGCACGGTTTCAACCAGTCCGGATTCTCTCTCCGCGTCCTTCAGGTCGCGGCTGGAAAGTCCGATGTCGCAGCGGCCTTCCAGAACGGCGGCGATGCCGGAGCCGGAGCCGGTGGGATTGTAGGTGAAGTTCACGCCCTTGTTTTGCTCGGTGAAGTACTCGCCCAGCGCGCCGATGACCTTTTCCATGGAGGTCGAGCCGTCGGTGGATACGCTGCCCTCGGCCACGGCGGCCGCGGAACCAAGCAGCATTATGAGCGCCATCAGGATGCTTACGAGCTTTTTCATGTTTGAATCTCCTTTCGATTCGTCCTTCGTTTTTTCTCTTTCCTTGTGACGATCAAAGGATACCGCCGATGGGTCAAATACAAAACCCGGCTTTTGTCAAATCCATGTCATATCATTTCCGGATAAAAAAACGCCGTCCGAAAGCCGGACGGCGGAAAAAGGGAGAGAGACTTAGAACATGCGGATGTACGCGTCGCGATCAGCGCCGACGGAGATGTACTGAATCGGGCAATGCACGGCGTCTTCCAGATAGCGGATATAGGTCTTGGCCGCCTCGGGAAGGGATTCGAACGTGCGGCAGGACGAAACGTCGCCGAAGCCGTCCACGTATTCGATCACGGGCTTCGCGCGGTTCAGACGGTCGCCGGTGGGGAATTCCGTCGTGCGCTCGCCGTCGATTTCGTAGGCCACGCACACGGGAATCTTATCCATATAGGAAAGCACGTCCAGCTTCGTCACGGCGAGGGAGGTCGCACCCTGCATCATCACGCCATAGCGGGAGGCGGGCACATCGAACGCGCCCACGCGGCGCGGACGGCCGGTCGCGGCGCCGTATTCGTCGCCAGCCTTGCGCAGCGCTTCGGCTTCTTCGCCGAACATTTCCGCCGTGAACGGGCCTTCGCCCACGCAGGTGGAGTAGGCCTTCAGAATGCCGATGGTCTCGTCCAGCTTCCTGCCGGGAACGCCCGCGCCGATGGGCGCGTAGGCAGCCACCGTCTGGGAGGACGTGGTGTAGGGATAGATGCCGAAATCGATGTCGCGGAGCGTGCCCAGCTGCGCCTCGAACATGACCTTTTTGCCAGCCTCGATGGCGGCGTTCAGATAATGCGTCACATCGGTGATGTACGGACGGATAACGCTTCCGTAGGTTTCCAGCCAGTCGAGAATCTCGTTTGCGTCGATCGGCTCATGGCCGTAGGCGGTCACCGTCAGGTTCTTCCACTCCACCAGATCGCGCACCTTCTCGGCCAGCGTGTCCTTGTGAAGCAGGTCGTCCATGCGCAGACCCTTCTTCATATACTTGTCGGAATACACGGGAGCGATGCCGCGGCGGGTGGAACCGTACTTGCGGTCGGCCAGACGCTCTTCCTCCATGATGTCCTGAAGCTTGTGATAGGGCAGGCAGATGATGGCCTTATCGCTGATCTTCAGGTTGTCGGGGGAAATGTGGATGCCCCTGTCGGTCAGAGTCCTGATCTCGCTCACGAGGTGCTGGATGTCGATCACCATGCCGTTGCCCATCACGTTGACGGTGGTGTCGCGCAGGATGCCGCACGGCAGAAGGTTCAAAACGAATTTGCCCTTCTCATTGACGACGGTGTGACCCGCGTTGTTTCCGCCCTGATAGCGGCAGACGATGTCGTAGCCGGAGGAAAGCAGGTCGACCATACGGCCCTTTCCCTCGTCGCCCCAGTTGATTCCAACGATTGCAGTAAGCATGTTTCTGTCCTTTCTCCGATGCTGGTACGTATTGCGTACAGACATTCGACGCGGTATGCCGAAATTCCTTTTATTTATCAGAATTTTTCATTAGCGCCGCGTCCACGAAGCCGACGAACAGCGGATGCGCCTTGTTGGGGCGGGATTTGAACTCCGGATGGTACTGAACGCCCACATAGAACGGGCGGTCGCTCAGCTCCACCGTTTCCACCAGACGCGCGTCGGGCGACAGGCCGGACAACGTAAGGCCGCACTGGGTGAGCGGGTCCCGATAGTTGTTGTTGAACTCGTAGCGATGGCGGTGACGCTCGGAAATCTCGCGCTTTCCATAGCAGCGCTCCATCGTCGTGCCGGGTTGGATGACGCACGGGCACGCGCCCAGGCGCAGCGTGCCGCCCTTGTCGATGTCGTCGCTTTGGCCGGGCATGAAGTCGATCACCTTGTTTTTGCACAGCTCGTCGAACTCGCCGGAGTTCGCGTCGGCGATTCCGGCGACGTCGCGCGCGTATTCGATCACGGCAATCTGCATGCCAAGGCAGATGCCGAAATAGGGGACGCGGTTCTCGCGGGCGTACCGGGCGGCCAGAATCATGCCGTCGATGCCGCGCGGGCCGAAGCCGCCGGGAATCAGGATGCCGTCCAGCCCGGAAAGCGTTGAAGCGACGTTTTCCTCGGTAATCTGCTCGGAATCGACCCAGCGGATGTCCACGTGCGCGTTCAGCGCGTAGCCCGCGTGATGCAGCGCCTCGGCCACGGACAGGTACGCGTCGTGCAGCTGCACGTATTTGCCGACCAGACCGATCGTCACGTCGCGCGTGCGGTTCTTGATGCGCTCGACCATCTCCGTCCACTCGGTCAGGTCGGGCGCGGGCAGGTCAAGACCGAGCTCGCGGCACACGACGGAGGAGAAATTCGATTTTTCCAGCATCAGCGGCGCTTCGTACAGGCAGGGCAGGGTGATGTTTTCAATCACGCAGTCCGGCTTCACGTTGCAGAACAGCGAGATTTTGCGGAAGATGGACGCTTCCAGCGGCTCGTCGCAGCGCAGCACGATGATGTTCGGGTTGATGCCCATGCCCTGCAGCTCCTTTACGGAATGCTGCGTGGGCTTGGACTTGTGCTCGTCCGAGCCACGCAGGAAGGGTACCAGCGTCACATGAATAAACAGGCTGTTCTCGCGCCCGACTTCCAGCGAAATCTGGCGCACGGCCTCTAAAAACGGCTGCGACTCAATGTCGCCAATCGTGCCTCCGATTTCGGTGATTACAACGTCGGCGTCCGTACGCCTGCCTACTCGATAGACGAATTCCTTGATTTCGTCAGTGATATGGGGGATGACCTGCACCGTGGAGCCCAGATACTCGCCGCGGCGTTCGCGGTTCAGCACGTTCCAGTACACCTTGCCGGTGGTCAGGTTGGAATATTTGTTCAGATCCTCGTCGATGAAGCGCTCGTAGTGTCCAAGGTCGAGATCGGTTTCCGCGCCGTCCTCGGTCACGTATACCTCGCCGTGCTGGTAGGGGCTCATCGTGCCGGGGTCGACGTTGATGTAGGGATCGAGCTTCTGTGCGGCGACCTTCAGGCCGCGCGCCTTCAAAAGCCGTCCCAGCGACGCGGCCGTAATGCCCTTGCCGAGACCCGAGACCACGCCGCCCGTGACGAAAATATACCTGGTCATTGCCATCACCTCATAAATCAAGTCTGTCAGAAGTCCGAAAGATTCGTTTCCGTGCGCCGCGCGCGTTCCAGAATGGAAGCCGCCACCTCCGCCATGCGCCGCCGCGCGGTCATGCTCTGCCGCTGCAAACGCCGGTGCGCTTCCTCCTCTGAAAGCCCTTCGTGCTCCATCAGCCACAGCTTCGCGCGGCGGATGGTTTCCAGCTCGTCCTGCGGGGGACGAACGTCGCGGCGGCTCATTTCCTCCAGCTGCTCCAGCATCCGAACCGACGCGGAAAGGTCGTACCGGTTCACGGGAAGCGGCAGGCGGAACACGCGGGGATTGTCGCACATGTCCAGCTGCTCCGGCTTGCCGACGGCGAGGACGTACACCTGCCCGTCGAGGTCCTCATACAGCCGGTCGGCCGTCGTATCCGACAGCTTCACGCCGCAGACCACGACGCCGCCGCCCATGTAGCGAACCAACCGAATTACCTCCGCGCCCGTGCGGCAGACTGCGCGCACGGGTACGGAGGCGGCTGTGAGCATCTCACAAACGCGTTTGGACGCGCCTTCCGATTCGAAGGCAACGATTACATGGTTCATGGGCATTCCCCTTTATTCGATCAGTAGGTAATCAGATACCTTTCGATCTCCCAGCTGCTTACCTGCGTGCGGTAGGCTTCCCACTCCTTCAGCTTGCCGGCAACGTACTGATCCACGATGTGCTCGCCCAGCGCGTCGCAGACCAGCTTGTCCTTCGTCATGGCGACCACGGCGGAATGCAGCGAGCCGGGCAGGCTGTGAATGCCGCGCGCCGTGCGCTCCTCGGGGGACATGGCGAAGATGTTTTCGGTGATTTCAGCCGGCGGCGTGAGCTTGCGCTCGATGCCGTCCAGACCGGCGGCCAGGCAGACCGTCAGCGCCAGATAGGGGTTGCAGGCTGGGTCGGGGCAGCGCAGCTCCACGCGGGTGGACTGTCCGCGAGCCGCGGGAATGCGAATCAGCGCCGAGCGGTTGGAAGCCGACCACGCGGTGTAGCACGGCGCTTCATAGCCGGGTACCAGACGCTTGTAGGAATTGACGAGGGGATTGAGCACGGCGGTCATGCCGCTCACGTGCTCCAGCAGACCCGCGATGAAATGGCGCGCGTCGTCCGACAGCTTCTTGTCGCCCTTCTCGTCAAAGAAAATGTTCTTTCCGTCCTTGAACAGGGACATGTTCGTGTGCATGCCGCTGCCGTTCACGCCGAAAATCGGCTTGGGCATGAAGGTAGCGTGCAGGCCGTTCTTCTGCGCCAGCGTCTTGACCGCCATTTTGAAGGTCATGATGTTGTCGGCGGCGGTGAGCGCTTCGGCGTACTTGAAGTCGATTTCGTGCTGTCCGGCGGCAACCTCGTGGTGGGAGGCCTCGATTTCGAAGCCCATGTTTTCCAGCGCCATGCAGATTTCGCGGCGCGTGCTCTCGCCGTGATCGAGCGGGCCGAGGTCGAAGTATCCGGCTTCGTCGTTGGTGGCGGTGGTGGGCTTTCCGGTTTCATCGGTCTGGAACAGGAAGAACTCGCACTCCGGGCCCACGTTGAACGAATAGCCCATGTCGGAGGCCTTCTTCAGCATCCGGCGCAGCGCGCCGCGCGGGTCGCCGATGAAGGGCGTGCCGTCGGGATTGTACACGTCGCAGATCAGGCGGGCAACCTTGCCGTGCTGCGGACGCCACGGGAGCACCGTGAAGGTATCCAGATCCGGCCGCAGATACTGGTCAGACTCCTGGATGCGCACAAAGCCCTCAATGGAGCTTCCGTCGATCATGATTTCGTTGTTAACCGCCTTTTCGATTTGCGACGCGGTGATGGCCACATTCTTCATCTGGCCAAAGATGTCGGTAAACTGCATGCGGATGAATTCAACGTCGTCTTCGCGCACCATGCGGATGATGTCTTCCTTGCTGTATCTGCCCATACCAAGAACCTCCTTCAAAAAAGAGAGAGCCAGAAATGCCGTTTCACAGCACCCTCGCTCCGAACGCAGAGAATGATAGCAGACGAAGCGGCGCTTGTCAACAGGAAATTGCATGTCGGAATGTTGTTTTTTCGTATTGAGCGTTAAATTGCGAAAAAACCGCGCGATTTATGCCGGAAACGAAAGTTCGACGCCTGTATCCTGCAATTTGTGAAATTTTGATGAACCTCTTGACGGCGGCGGGGCGCGCCTGTATACTAAGGCGCAACAGGGCGAGGGTGCCCGCGAAGAAGCGTTCGCGCACCCTTGCCCTGTTCATATTCAAAGCGATGAGGAAGAAAAGTACCCCGGCCTTCGCGCACACAGAGAGCGGGCGAATGGTGTGAATCCCGTTGGCGAGCCGGGCGAACGAACCCTTCCGAGCCCAAACCGAACGCGCAGGCAAGTAGGGGCGGCGGGGCGGCGGCACGTTACAGCGGCCGGAGTTTGCAGGAACTCGCAAAGAAGTAAATCAGGTGGCACCACGAGACGCGGCCTTCGTCCTGAAATCAGGATTGACGCCGCGCACAGAATATCGGAGGTGCTTTTTTCATGTGTTCCATCATCGGCATTGAAGGAAAAACGGTTTCCGGAAAACAGCTTATGGAGGCCTTCGCGCGCACAGCCTCGCGCGGGCCGGACAGCACGCGCATGCTGGATGTGCCCTGCGGCACGCTGGGGTTTCATCGGCTGGCCATCATGGGATTAAGCGACGCGGGCATGCAGCCATTTGAAATGGACGGAAGCTATGTCGTGTGCAACGGCGAGTTGTACGGCTTTCGTCCCATCCGCGAACGCCTGAAGGCGAAATACGCGTTTCGCAGCGATTCGGACTGCGAAATTCTGCTGCCGCTGTACAGGGAATACGGGCTTGAAATGTTTAAAACGCTGGACGCGGAATTCGCGCTCATCCTGTATGACGCGAAGAAAAACAGCCTGATCGCCGCGCGCGACCCGATCGGCATTCGTCCCTTGTACTATGGCCGCCTTTCCGACGGCAAAATGGCCTTCGCCAGCGAGCCCAAGAGCCTGCTGGGTCTGTGCGCCGAGATTCTGCCGTTCCCGCCGGGCTGCTATTGGGCAGACGGACAGTTCACGCGCTATGCTGACCCGGCGTTCGTGGAGCAATATGCGATGGCGGACGAGGAAACGGTGTGCCGGGAGCTGCGCGCGCGGCTGATCGCGGGCGTGGAGAAGCGTCTGGACGCGGACGCGCCGGTAGGCTTCCTGCTCAGCGGCGGGTTGGACAGCTCGCTCGTGTGCGCCATCGCGGCGAAAAAGCTGGAAAAGCCGATTCGCACGTTCTCCATCGGCATGAACACGGACGCGATTGACCTGAAATACGCGCGAAAGGTCGCCGGCTTCATCGGCAGCGAGCACACCGAGGTGATCATCACCCGTCAGGATGTGCTGGACGCGCTGGAACCGGTGGTCGCGCTGCTGGGAACCTATGACATCACGACGATTCGCGCGAGCATCGGCATGTACCTCGTGTGCAAATACATCCATGAGCATACCGACATTCGCGTGCTTCTGACCGGCGAAATCTCCGACGAGCTGTTCGGCTACAAATACACCGATTTCGCGCCCGACGCCGCCGCGTTCCAACATGAAGCGGAAAAGCGGATCCGGGAGCTGCACATGTACGACGTGCTGCGCGCCGACCGCTGCATCTCGGTCAACTCGCTGGAAGCGCGCGTGCCGTTCGGCGATCTGGCGTTCGTTCAGTACGCCATGTCGATCGACCCGGCGCTCAAGATGAACCGGCACGACATGGGAAAGTATCTGATTCGAAAGGCGTTCGCGGACGACCATATCCTGCCCGAGGAAATCCTGTGGCGGCAGAAGGCGGCGTTCAGCGACGCGGTGGGACATTCCATGGTGGACAACCTGAAGGAATACGCGGACGGCCTGTACGACGAAACATCCTTCCGCGACGGCTGCGCCCGTTACGACTTCGCGCGCCCGTTCACGAAGGAAAGCCTTTTGTATCGCCAGCTCTTCGAGAAATACTATCCCGGGCAGGCGCACATGATTGCGGGCTTCTGGATGCCGAACCGCGAATGGCCCGGCTGCGACGTCGACGATCCCTCCGCGCGCGTGCTCAAAAACTACGGCGCGAGCGGGAAATAAAAAACGCGAGGACGGCTTCGGTTCGTGAAGTCGTCCTCGCGTGACAACATAGGGAAAGGTATCTTTTCACCTGTGCAGCTTCGGCGAATGAATGTCGCACGTGAAGTTCCGGAGGCTGTTCAATCGTCCGTCTGCGTCGGGGTGGATGGAGCACTGGCGCGTTCGGCTTCCAGCTTCTGAATGATCGGCTCCAACAGCTGCTCTTTTTCTTCCTTCGTTTTTCCAGACAAAGGTTCCAGCAGCGTTACCATCTCGTCGCCAGACAAGTTCATATCCCAGAGTTTCCCCAACAGGATTCCCAGCTTGCTCATTGCCGAGTTCCTCTTTTCATTTCGAAATATGGTCTGCCTGAACGTCAAACGCGGCTACACGCGCACGTATTCGTAAATTCCGTCGCCGGGATGCAGGTCGCTGAACTCGGCGAGCGCGGCCTCGAAACCATGCGCGCGCACGAAGCCGCGCACGGCGTGCGTGCCGGGGTCGTCGTTCTCGTAGGAATAGCCGCCGGCAATGGCCTTCGCAAGCCGCACGGGCGGCTTCCCGTGCTTGGCGCACAGCCGCGCCGGGCCGACCAGCCGGTCATACGCGCCCAGCTTGCGCCGGGAGTCCGCGCCGAGGCGCTGAAGGTTGTCCTCGATGTAGGGATTTTCGAGCAGCCCGAGAATCGTCCGCCGCCACTCGGTCATTTCATCCTCCGAGAAGCCCAGCTCGCGGCACAGGCCGAACGACGCTTCCTCGAGCGCGCCAGTCAGGATGGGGCGGAGCGTTTCATTGATCGCCGCTTCCCGCGACGTTTTCAAGCCCATCGGCAGCCCCAGATAGCTGATCAGCGCGTGCGCCATATTAAGCGTGTAGAGCTTGCGCGTTTCCTCGCGGGCGACGTCCTCCGTCAGGCGCAGCCGGGGAAGCGCGGGCGCTTCGCCCTTCAGGCGGTTCTTATCGATGGCCTGCTCCGGGTAGCCGTTGTTGAACAGCGCCAGCGAATCCTCCTTCAGCAGCCATTCGGGCGCGATGGGGGAGATGCACATGGCGAAAATGCCGGTCACGCCCACGTGCGCCGTGAACCACGCGGATTCCGCGTCCGTGAAGCGTTCGCGCGTCAGCGAAAGGAAGCGCTCGTCCGGGTGCGGCATGTTCACGTTCATCATCACGTCCATTACCGCGTTCGGGCAGACGGTCATGCGATGCCGAAGGAGCGGAAGCAGCATGTCCGCCACCTCCGGCAGCTTCGGCTCATGCACGGCGACGTCGAGCAGAAGCTGGTCTTCCTCAAACAGCGCGTTCAGCGCCTGTGCGTCATCCGTATGCACGGCGCGGAAACCGTTCTGAACGACGCGCCGCGAAAGCCCGTCGCGCGTCGCGTGAACGATGGTGTACCTGCCGCGCGCGTTCAGTTCCTCCACCAGCGCGCGGTCAATGTCGACGAATACGGTGTGAAACGCCGGGGAATCGAAAAGATCGGCCACGAAACCGCGGCCGATACGTCCCGCGCCCCACACAATCAGTGTGCGCGTCATGATTTTTATGCATCCTCCAACAGGAAGCGGTACTGCGCGTCGCAGAGCGCGCGATAGTGGCCGCCCTCCTTTTTAATCAGCTCGTCGTGCGTGCCGCGCTCGGCAATGTGACCATCCTGCACGACCATGATGCAGTCCGCGTTGCGGATGGTGGACAGCCGGTGCGCGATGACGAAGGACGTGCGCCCCTTCAGAAGCTCGTCCAGCGCCTTCTGAATCAGAATCTCGGTATGCGTGTCGATGGAAGAGGTCGCCTCGTCGAGAATCAGAATCTTCGGGTCGTTCAGCAGCGCGCGCGCGAAGGAAATCAGCTGCTTCTGGCCGACGGACAGGCTGCTGCCGCGCTCGTTGACCTCGGTCATGTAGCCCTTTTCCATCTGCATGATGAAGTCGTGCGCGTGCACGGTCTTGGCGGCCTGAATGACTTCCTCGTCGGTCGCGTCCAGCTTGCCGTAGCGGATATTGTCCATGATGGTGCCGGAGAAGATAAAGCTGTCCTGCATCATGACGCTCATCTGCTCGCGCAGCGTGCGCAGCTTCACGTCGCGCACGTCGTGCCCGTCCAGCAGCACCGCGCCGCCGGTCACGTCGTAGAACCGACTGATCAGGTTGACCACGGTGCTCTTGCCCGCGCCGGTGGGGCCGACGAGCGCAATCGTCTGCCCGGGCTGCACGGTGAAGGATACGTCCTTCAGAACGGTCTTTTCACCGTCATAGGAGAAGGTCACGTTGTCGAAGTCTACGCGGCCGGTAATCGGCGGCAGGTCGATCGCGTCGGGCTTGTCCTGAATGTCGGACGGCGTGTCCATGATTTCGAAAATGCGCTCCATGGACGCCATCGCGGACAGCACGTTGTTGTAGAAGTTCGAAAGGGTATTCAGCGGCTCCCAGAATCGCCCCAGATACCACGTGATCAGCAGCAGGTTGGAGAGCGGCAGCTTCGCGGCGCTCTTCATCATGCGAATGCCGACGTTGTATACCAGCACCGTGCCGATCGTGCCCGTGAGATCCAGTGCCGGCCAGAAGGCGTTGTTCACCTGAATGGCCTTCATCCACGTGGTGCGAATGTCGTCGTTCACGTTTTCGAAGGTTTCAAGGTTTTCGTCCTCACGCACAAACGCCTCGGTCACGCGCATGCCGGAAAGGGATTCGTGCAGATAGCCGTTCATGCTCGAGGTTTTCAGACGCACGCGCTGCCAGCGCTTGCGCATGACGCGCTTCAGGCGGAACAGAATCAGCATCAGAAGCGGCATGATGCACATGCTGACCAGCGTCAGCTGCCAGTTGACCGCCAGCATGATGATCAGAAGAATGACCAGCGTCAGGCAGTCCACCAGCACGTTCACAATGCCGTTGGTGAACAGGTCGTTGAGCGAGTTCACGTCGTTGATGACGCGCACCAGAATCTTGCCGGCGGAGCGGGTGTCGAAGAAGGAGAACGACAGCCCCTGAATGTGGTTGAACAGATCCTCGCGCAGCGTCGCCAGCGCCTTGCGCCCGGCGGTGTCCATCAGGCGCACGCGGTAGCGCACGCAGATGGCACCGATCACGGCGGCAATGATCATGCCGGCAAGATATTTGTAAATCAGGTCGCTGGCGTGGTTTTCCAGCGCGTCCACCGCGTCGCTGAGCAGGAAGGTGGACGCGAGCGAGCACAGGGAAGAGATGATCATCAGAACGAGCGCCAGTGCGACATTCTTCCGATACGGCTTCATGTAGCTCAGAAGGCGCAGAAACTGTCCTTTATTAAACGGTCTTTCCAGCACTTCGTCGTCAATCTGTCTGAGCATTCTCGCCATGTTAGAACGCGCCTCCCTTCGCCATTACGCTTTTGAGATCGCGGTACTGATCCTGCACCATGCCGTAGTACACGCCCTCCCGCTTCAAAAGCTCCCTGTGCGTGCCGCGCTCGACGATATGACCGTCCTTCAGAACGAGAATCAGGTCGGCGTTCTTCACGGAGGAAATGCGGTGGGCAATGATAAAGGTGGTGCGGTTCTTCAGCACTTCCTTCAGCTGCTTCTGGATTTCGTATTCGGTTTCCATATCGACGGCGGAGGTGGAGTCGTCCATCACCAGAATGGACGGGTTGATCAGCACGGCGCGGGCGATGGCCACGCGCTGCTTCTGTCCGCCGGAAAGGCCGATGCCGCGCTCGCCGACGATGGTCTCGTAGCCCTGCGGCATGTGGTCGATGAACTCCGTGGCCTGCGCCACGTTGGCGGCGCGAACCACCCTGTCGTGCGTCTCATCCGGACGGCCGAAGCGGATGTTGTCCTCCAGTGTATCAGAGAACAGGAAGGTTTCCTGCGGCACATAGCCGATGCTGCGGCGCAGGGGCTTCAGCTTCTGGTCGCGCACATCGATTCCGTCCACCTTCACGCTGCCCTTGTGCACGTCGTAGAAGCGGCCGAGCAGCAGAATCAGCGAGCTCTTGCCCGCGCCGGTCGCGCCCATGACGGCGACGGTCTGGCCGGGTTCCACGGAGAACGTGATGTCCTTCAGCACGTCCTCGCCTCCATAGGAGAAGTCCACGTGGTCGAATTCCACGCGCCCCTCGTGCTTCTCGGGCTCCTTCGCGTCGGCCTTCTCGCGGATGGAGGAGCCGAAGTCGATGTAATAGAACAGCTTCTCGGCGCTGGTGACGGCCTGCGTCAGCATGTTCACGATGTTGGCAAGGTTACGCATCGGGTTCACGATCAGCCAGACGTAGCCGTTGATGGCGATCAGCGTACCCAGATCCATTTCGCCAGAAAACACCATCGCCGCGCCGACCATCAGCATGACCGGCGTGCACAGGGAGGACAGAAGCTCCATCACCGGCACGAAGTTCGACCAGATCCACGTGGCGTTCAGGTGGCAGGATAGCAGCTTGCGGTTGTCCATTTCAAACTGCTCGGACTCATACGGCTCGCGCGCGAACGCCTTGACCACGCGCATGCCCGCGAGGTTCTCCTGCGTGCGGGTGTTCAGAACGGCGTTCTGCTCGCGCGTCGCCACGAAGGCCGGACGAATACGCTTTTTGAACTGCCACGCCACGATGGCGATAATCGGCGCGAACACCAGCAGCGAAAGCATCAGCTTCCAGCTCATGAACGACAGGAACACCAGCGCGCCGATGAAGTTCAGCGCGTTGTCGTACAGCGTAACCAGACCGCCGGCAATCAGGCTTCGAATGCCCTCAATGTCGCTGGTCATGCGGCTCATGATTTCTCCGATGCGGTTGTGATCGTAGAAGGAATAGGGTAGCTCCTCCATGTGCGCGTACAGCCCCGTGCGCAGATCGTATACCACGTTCTGCGACACGCGCTCCAGCGTCAGGCTGCGCACATACGTGGAAAGGCCGCGCACAAGCACGAGCCCCAGCAAACCGGCGCTCACGTAGAAAAGCAGGTTCAGATCGGTATTGGGAATAACGTCGTTGATGATGGTCCTGGTGAGGAAAGGGGCAACCAGACGTGTCAGGATTACGCAGGTCTGAAGCAGGGCACAGAGGAAAATCTTCTTTCGGTAGGGAGCCATCAGGCCGCATAGTCGCTTGATAATGTCCATGATCGTTCACCTCATTTGCAAGCGTTATTCGGTACACGATGAGTCTACATATTATGCCACGGGAAAGGGTCATGCGCGCGTATATTGTGTTTTTTTTTGTTTAAATTGCGGAAGAAAACGAAAGAAGAATTCCCGCCGCGCTTCGTGACATTCAAAGCGCGGCGGGAACTTCATGCGTCCTCGCGGGGAACGGAAAGCGCCAGCGCCGCGTTGCTGTACACGCGGTCGCCGGTCAGCTCGCGCAGCACGGTCACGTCCGGCGGAAGCGGCGCGGCCTCGCCCTCGTCCTTCAGCTCGACCTCCATGATCGCCTGATGCTTCCAGAAGGGATACACGTCGATTTCGAACACGTGCCCTTCCCACGGAAGCGTGTAGCGCCGCTTCTCGATCGTCCGGCGGGCGGGGTCGGCGCGGCGAAGCAGCCGGGCGTATTCGTCCGGCGAAATCTCGCGCTCGTCCTCGATGTGGGACATGAGGGACACGCGGCGCTTGATCGTGTGCGAATACCGCCACTGACCATCCTGCCCGCGGCGGCGAACGCGCTCCGTCGTGCCCTCGGCCGCGCGCAGGTAGGTCTGCGAAATATCCGTATAGGCGCAGCCGGGGCGCGCGGCGAGCGCCGCCTCATCGGGTCTTCGAATCAGATAGCGCCGTTCGATTTCCATGTTCACGGCGTGTCGTCCTCCCAGTCGTTGTAATCGGGGTCGGATTCCGCGTTCTTCATATATTCCGCCGCGCGGGCGCGAAGGGCCTCGCGGTCGATCACCGTGTTCGTGCCCAGACAGAGCTTGCAGCGATAGCCGCATTCCGGGCATACGCAGCCCAGCTCGAGTCCCTCGGACTGCGCCATATACGCTCCGCAGCGTTGACATCCACAGCGCATGGATTTCAGCCTTCTTTCCTTATCGTTCCGTTTTTCTTCAGCGCCGGCCGAAGATCACAAGGTCGCCCTCGCCGGACGCGAAGCGCCACGTTGGGAACTGGCTCTGATCGCCGTTAAACTGCGCCGTACCGTTCCGCTGGATGAAGGCGGCAATGTCGCGCTGCGTGGCCGTGCGGGTGTACGACGCAAGCTCACTCAGCGTGACGAGGCCGTCTCCGTTCGCGTCCGCGGGCAGCGTTCCCGCCGCGCCCCAGCCCAGACCGCGAACAAGCGCACGGGTGAAGAAGTCGTAGGACTTGCCGGGTTCGGGCGTGTCGTAGTAGCTGCTCTTTATAGCCCCAACGGTGGAGCAGAGCACGGACACCTTGCCGACGCTCGCGCCGCCGTAGAACTTGAGGATTCCGCCGCTATGGCAAGAGCAGACGATCAGCACCACGTGCCCGGGAATCTTCCGTATGACGGGCATCAGCTCGCTGCCGTAAATGCGGGACTCGCCGCCTGCGCCGTGCAGATAGTAGCCCTTCGACGCGTCGATGCTGCCGTGCGACAGCAGGAAAATCACGGTCACGTCGTCCGCGTCCGCCTGCGCGGCCAGCTGTGTCAGCGCGCTCTTCCACGCGCTGTTGCTCGCGTTATTGGGCAGCATTTGGATCGAATCGTAGGCTTGTCCCTCGATTGCAGACCTGCTGAGCGCGCCGCGCACGTCCTGCGTGCTTCTGACGGAGAACGGAAGGTATTTCGCGCCGTCCGCCTCGGCGTTTCCGAACCGTCCCGCGATCAACGCGCGATAGGTCGTCGTGCCGTCGCTGACGACGGTCACGCGCACGGTTTGCGTAAGCTGATATTCGCCGCGCCCGACGGTGGCGGTGATCTCCGTTTCGCCCTTCGATACGGCGGTAATCACGCCCTGCGCGTCGACCCTCGCAATGCCCTCGTTCGCGGAAGCGAACACGGGCGATCCAAAGGAAGCGCCGGCCGGGAACACGGCCCAGCTGAGCGCGTGCGTCTCGTTCCAATTGAGCGACAGCTCGTCCGCGTCCAGCACGAACGCGCGCACGGGAATCTCCGAAACCGTGATTTCGCAGGCAAGCGTCAATTCGCTTCCGTCGGCGGCGGTTCCGCGCACGATGGTCGTGCCCGCGGCCAACAGCGTCACAAGGCCGGTTTTCTCGTCGACCGACGCAATCTCCGGCGCATCGCTCGTCCACCGGAACGCCGCGGGCGTGGCGGTTTCGGGCTCAAAGGCGTATTCGATTTGGAAGGTTTCGCCCGCGATTCCGGCGTGCGTCTGCGAAACGAGCGTCGCCGCGGTCATCATGACCGTCGGAACGGTCACGGTGCAGCGGTTGGAGGTCACGCCGTCCTCCGTATAGACGGTAATTTCGGCCGTGCCCGCGGATACGGCGGTCACGGTTCCATCCTCACTCACGGCCGCGACGGCGGGATTGGACGAACTGAACCGGAAGGTGCGTTCCGTCGCGTTGGCGGGCGTGAAAGCAATGTCGAGCTTCGCCGTTTCGCCGCGGTTCAGCGAAAGCGCGTTCGGCGAAAGCGTGAGGGACTGAACGAAGCGCGGCTTCACCAGCACCTCGCACACGGCCACGCGGCCGCTGGAGGAAATGGCGTACACGTTCGCCTCGCCGGGCTTCAGCGCGGTAACCGTGCACTGGTTGCCGCTGATCGACAGCGAAAGCACGGACGAATTGTCGCAGTAGAACGTGCCGGTTCTGTACGCGCCGGTGCCGCCGGTCTGGCTCGCCGTCAGAACCGTTTTCCCGCCCACGGCAAGCGCGGCGTAGGTGGGGGAGACGCTCTGCGCGCGGATGACGGTTCCGTCCGTCACGGCGTGCACGGTGAAAATCGCCGAAATGCCGTTGTGCGCCGTGGCCGTGATGACGGTCGTGCCCTTTTTGAGCGCGGTAATCACGCCCTTGTCGCTGACCTTGGCGATCGTCGAATCTGAACTCTTCCATGTAAGCGCGGTGTTTGTGGCGTTCTTCGGATAGACGAACACGAATTTGGTCGCGTCCGCCGTCTTGGTCGTCTTGTCGAGATACACATCGTTCAGCGCGCTCTTTACCGTTTCAACCGGCTTGGCCACGACAAAGCGGGCGCTCGCGGAAGCGTTTCCGCACACGGCGGTTACGGTGCATTCGCCGGGCGACAGCGCGCCGAGCGTGCCGTTCTGATCCACAAAGGCCACGGACGGCTGGCTGACCGACCATGTGATCGTCTGTTCGATGCCCTCAGGCTCGACGGTCGCGGCGAGCGCCGCACGATCGCCGATGTTCATCAGCGCCGGAACGCCGGAAAGCGTAAGCGCGGTCGCGCCGGGCAGCACGTGGATTTCATAGGCAGCGGAAACGCCGCTGCCGTCGCTGGCAGTCGCCGTCAGCATCGCGTCTCCCGCCTGAAGCAGGGAAACCTTGCCGGTGCGCGCGTCGACGCGAGCCACGTTCTCATTGTCCGAAGACCACGTGACGGTGAGATCGTCGGCCTCGGCGGGCGCCGCGTCCGCCGTCAGGAAAATGGTGTCGCCGGGATACAGGCTCTGCGCGTCCGTCAGCGGACGGATGGCCAGCGCCTGAACGGGCTTCGTCACGGAAAGCGGAAGCTCGCAGATTGCGTCATAGCACGACGCGGTAATCACGCACGAACCCTGCGAAACAGCGGTCACAAAGCCCGTATCGTCCACCGTGGCGACCGCATCGCTGCTCGATTTCCACGTGATTTCCGGGTGGGTTACGTTATCCGGGGAGAGCGCGACGGTCAGCTTCGCGGTTTCACCCTCGAACAGGCGCTCCGGAAAGCCTTCTACCATCAGACTGTCCGCGGCGACGACGACCTCGACGCTCACGTCGGTATACACCGTGCCCTCCGGCGTTTCGGCAGCGGCCGTCAGCGTATACGTGCCCGGCGCAACGCCGGTAACGGTGTTTCCACTCACGCGCAGACCTTCGGAATCAGACGTGAGCGTAACCGCGCGCGTTTCGTCCGCCGCAAGGGGGGCGAGCGCGCGGCCCACACCTACGCGCAGCGCGTCGGACGCGAAGCGAATGGGCTCCGCGACGGTAAACGCGTTTTCAAAGGTAAACTCGGAAATGGAAATGTCGGTTCCGACGGAGCCGCGCACGGAATAGCTTCCGCCCGCGAGCGGCTTGAACGAAAATTCCGCCTGCGCGGTTTCGCCGCTGTCAAACACGGTTTCGCCCGCGGCGTTCGCAATGATATAATGAAAGCGCGTCAGAACCGCGTCTTCGCCGTCGAACGTTTTCGCGGAGACGGACAGGGTCGCTTCGCGATGCGGCGAGACCCACGCGGGCGCGTGCAGCTGGAAATCCTTCAGATCCAGTGGTGTAAACGCGGCGCGGTCGCCCATGCGCCCGGCGTAGCGCTCGGCTTCGGTGTTCCGATAGCCGTACACGTTCAGCGTGCCCTCCGGCAGCGTGAACGCGTCGTCGGCGATCGAGGTTACCGTGGCCGGGATGCGAACGCCGTTCGGCAGGGGAATCCCCTCGAACGCGCCGGTTTCCAGCGTCGTCACGCCGTCCGGTATGACGAACGCGTTCGCCGGGTCGGCGCCGGCACAGAAGCTCATCATAAACGCGAGCGCCAGAAGCATGGCAAGCGTACGCGTGGATTTTCTCATACGTTCCTCCTTTGGTTCATCAGAATCAGATTCTTCTGCTTACATTATATCCTGTCCGCGCGCATATTGCAAGTGCAGGCATAAAAATGTCAAAGCGCACCATTTGCAATGATAGAAAGCTCCGCGCCAGACGTATGACGCGGAGCCGGGTTATGGCCGATAGCGGAACGCGGGGAACAGCTCTTCGGCAAACGGCACGCGCTTCACATGAAAGATGCGCCCGTTCAGATCGTTCAGGATGCCCGCGTCCGTTTCAAAGGCGAAGCGCAGACCATAGGCATACAGTGCCTGTCCGTTCACGCGCGCGTCCTGCGCCGCGCCGTACTGCCGGTCGCCCAGCAGGGGATGCCCCGCGTCGGCGAACTGCGCGCGAATCTGATGCGTGCGGCCGGTCACCAGCTCGCATTCCACGAGGGAAAGGCCGTTTTCCCGCGCGAGCGTGCGGTAATGCGTCACGGCGCGCTGCGCGCCGGGCGCTTCCTTATGAAGAACGGACACGCGGCTGCGCGCGGCGTCCTTCAGAATGCAGCTGTCCAGCGTGCCGTCCGCCGGGCGCATCGCGCCGTGCACGGCGGCAAGGTACAGCTTTGTAAGCTCATGCGAGCGAATCTTCGCGTTCAGGATGTGCATGGCCTCTTCCGTTTTCGCGCAGATCACCAGCCCGCCGGTAAAGCGGTCGATCCGGTTCACGAGCACCGGCTGAAAGCCGTTCGCGCCGCGAAAGCCCTTCTGATACAGGTAGGCGCGCACATGGGTAAGCAGTGTGTTCACCTTTTCATTTTCATCCGGGTGGCAGATCAGGCCGGGCTGCTTGTCGGCGAGCAGGATGTTTTCATCCTCATAGACGACGGTAAGCTTCCAGCGAAAGCGGGAAAGCAGCGCGTCCGGCTTTTCGCGCGGCTCGAAGAACTCATCCTCGATATACAGGTTCACGCCCGCGCCCGCGCGCAGACGATCCTCGCCGCGCGCGGGTTTGCCGTCCACCTTTACGCGCTTGAGCCGCAGGTATTTCTGCGTGAGTCCAAGCGAAAGGCCGGGCACGTTGGTTTTCATCCACCGGTCGAGGCGTTTGCCGTCGTCGGCCGGCTGTACGGTCAGCGTTTTCATGCGTTATTCAACCGTGATGCCGGTGTCGTATTCCTGTCCGGCGAAGGTGATCGTCCTGGGCAGCGACTTGAGCAGCTCCTGATACTGGTTCCAGTTCCACTCCTGCGTCTCGGTTTCATTTTCGCCGACGATCACCGGCTTGTCGCCGTTGTTCGTCGTCTGCTTCATAAACTCTTCATAGGTCACGAAGCCGAGCTTCTCCGCGTCGAACTCGTCCACCTTCGTTGTGCCATAGTCGGTGGCGACAAAGTTGAATTCCACCTTCAGCGCGTGCGCCTTGGCCTTGCGGTCTTTGATGGTGAATTCAGCCGTACCGGCGGCAGAGGTCAGGTTGGACGCTTCGTCCATCTTCACGGTCGCCTTCAGAGAATCCAGCGTCAGGCTGTTGAACATGCGCATGATGCGGCGGGTAACGGTGTCGGAATCGTTGGTGATGTGATAGCGCGGCTCCGCGGTGCCGTCAGCGTGAACGAGCACGCTCACGGCTTCCTTGTCGTCCTTGAATTCGTCGATGTAGCTCTGCTCCATGGCGCTGGTCACGGTAAGGTAGGCCTTCCACAGTTCTTCATTGGTGGAATTCATGATGGCCTGCGCCATTTCATCGGTGTAAGTCTGGCCGTAGGTCTTTTCATAGTACAGACGGAGCGCCGCGTCGAAGTCCTTGTAAATCACGGTCTTGATGCCCTCGGCGCGCATGTAGTCCTCTTCATCCTCGTACCACTGATACGTGCCGTCGGTGCGGACGTACAGCATGCCGCTGTTCCGCTCCGCCAGCGCGGTGTTGGTGATTTCGTTCACGGCGTTCGAAGCCTTGTCGTACTTCTCCTGCGCGCTCGCGGCCTTCTTCTTGTTGGCGGAATACATGTCGTCGTAGATGCTCTCGGGCATGTCCTCGCCGTAGAGCGTGCGGTAGCAGTGGTTCAGCAGCTCGCTGTAGTCTTCATAAATGAAGGTTGCGTCGCTGTAGGTGGTCAGGTTCTTGTTGAAGTAGTGCGTGTTGATGTACTCTACCAGCACATAGGTCATCGCGTCGTTCAGAAGCGCGGGAACCCGGTCGAAGGAGACGTCAAAGCTGCGCCCGCTGGTGACCTCGGTTTCGGTGATGTGCGCGCTCAGGTCGGAATCCAGCGTCTGCACCGCGGCGCCCGCCAGCGCGGTCACGGCCTGCGTCAGCGTGGTGTTGCGCAGAACGGAGGAGCTGGGCGCGGTGGTGGTTTCCATGTAATAATTGCCCTGCTTGGTGTCGTTGTAGAACACGTGGCTGCCGTTGCCGACGACGGTGTAGCCGCCCGTGTACACGCTTCCGTCGGCATACGGCGTGTCCAGCATCACGCGCATGAAGCTGTCCTCGCCCGCCTGCAGATAGTCGCCGTGAAGGGTTTTGAACCATTCGCCGTCAAAGGTGAACTTCGCCTCTGCGGACAGGGTAACATTGTCGGTATTGAACGCCAGCGCCCGCGCGCTTTCAAAAATCGCCGTCGCGCTGCCTTCCGCGAGCGCGCCCGCGCAAAGCATGACCAGCGCCATCGCGCAGGCCAGAACTCGGAGTGCCTTTTTCTTCATGGATTTTCTTCCCCCTTACATGCAATTTGTGACGTTTAGACGGACGGCGGCCGGAAAAAGTTTTGTAAGAATTGTTAATTTTCTGCCAATGGATTCCAGCGGCCGCGCAGGTATCGCGCCGTGAGCATTGCGCCCAGCGCGATGTTGTGGGCGATCATGCACGCCCACGCGCTGGTCAGATCCTGCCCAAGACGGATGACGAAGATGTAAGTGCCCAGAATGCGAACGCCCCACATGCCTACGACGTTGAACACGAACGTGTGCATCGTGTCGCCCACGCCGTTGAAAATGCCCTCCAGAATGACCGCCACGCCGTAGATCGGCTCGGTCAGCGCCACCATGCGCAAAACGCGCGCGCCGGTGCGAATGACGATTTCATCCTGCGTGAACAGGCTCATTACGGCCTCCGCGCCAAAGAACAGCGCCGCGCCGCTCAGCGTCATCACAATGAATTCGATGATCAGCAGCATGCGCGAAAGCATGCGCATCTTGTGCCGGTCGTTTTCGCCGTAGGAGGTGCCGATCAGCGTGGAGGCCGCGGCCTGCATGCCGTAGCCGGGAATGTAGAACGCGCTTTCGGCGGTGTTGGCGATGGTGTGCGCCGCCGTCGAGGTCGCGCCGAGGGTGTTGATCATGCTTGAAAACGCCACGTAGCCGAAGGACGTGGCAAAGCGCTGAAGCGCGGCGGGAATGGCCACGCGCAGGCAGGGCTTCAGAATCGCGGAATCGGGGCGCAGGGTACTTCCGCGCGGCGACACGAGCGGATTGCGCAGAAGCGCCGCCGTCATCCATACGCCGCCCACGACGAACGAAATCGCGCTGGCAATCGCCGCGCCCGAAACGCCAAGGCCAAGGCCGGGCATGGTGATCGCGCGGCCGAGCACGGTCACGGCGCGCGTTTCATAAATAAAGAAGAAATTGAGCACCACGTTGACCGCGTTCATCGCGCCGTTCACAACCATGGGCGTGCGCGTATCGCCGGACGCGCGCAGCACGGTGCCGAAGATGATCGTCGCGCTTCGGAACAGCATGGGGATATACAGGATGAAGAAATATTCCGCCGCTTCAGAGCGGAGGTGCGGATCGGCGTTCATCCATTCGGGAATTTTCGCCGCCAGCAAAAGGGGCAGTATCGTAAACAGAACGCCGGAAAGCAGCACAGCGAGCACAGCCTGCGCCGACGCGCGGCGGGCGAGCTCGTGCTGCCTCGCGCCCACGGCGCGGGCGATGTAGGCGAGAAAGCCGATGCCCAGCGCGGACACCGTGCCGTTGATCAGCCAGTTTACCGTCATCGTCACGCCCACGGCCGCAGACGCGTCGGGGCCGATGTGGCCGACCATGGCCGTGTCGACATAGGAAACCGCCGTGGTGAGAATCTGTTCCATTACCGTAGGCCACGCAAGGCGGAAAATATCCCGCGCCGCCTGCCGCTTCGAGTATGTCTGTTCCATAAAAAAGCCCATCCTTCACAGCAATGCCTTCATTATATCATACGACGGCGCCGTGCGGATGAAAAACGCATGAATTTTCCCGTTTTCAGACAGAATGAAGGAAAACAAAGGGGGAAAATTGTATGCGGCAGGTTCGAACCGATATGGCATTGGAGGCTTCGCAGGCGGCGGGAAGCATTCCCGGCGTGCACGTGAGCCAGTGGGAGGAAGAGAGCGTTTCCATCACGGAGGTGCGGGTGGAAACTGAGGAAGCGGCGCAGCGGCTGGGAAAGAGCGTAGGCACGTATCTGACGCTGGAATGCGAGGGCGTGCGCCGCCGCGACCCCGCCGCGCGCGAGGAAGTGCAGAACGTGCTCGGCGAGGAAATCGCGCGGCTCCTGCCGCCGGACGAGCAGGGCGCGCCGGTGCTGGTGGTGGGGCTGGGCAACCGGCGCGTCACTCCGGATTCGCTGGGGCCCAAGACGGTGGACGGCACCCTGGTCACGCGCCACCTGCTTCGCGAGCTGCCCGACAAGGTAGACGAGCGGCTGAACCCCGTGTGCGCCATCGCGCCGGGCGTGATGGGCGCGACCGGACTGGAGACGATGGAGACGGTCAGCGCGCTGGTAAAGGAGATTCATCCGCGCTGCCTGATCGTCATCGATTCGCTGGCGGCGCGCGCGTCCTCCCGCGTGGGCGTAAGCATTCAGCTGTCCGACACCGGCATTCAACCCGGCTCGGGCGTGGGCAATCACCGCCGCGCGCTCAACGAGCGGGAGCTGGGCGTGCGCGTCATCGCGCTGGGCATGCCGACCGTCGTGTACGCGGTAACGATCGCACGCGACGCGCTGGAAATTCTGGGCGAGGGCGAAACGAACCCCGCCGCGCTGGACGAGGTGACGAAGTCGCTGTTTGAAAACGAAATCGGCGAAATGATCGTAACGCCGCGCGAGGTGGACGACATGATCGACGACGCGGCGCAGATGCTCGCGGGCGGCATCAATCGCGCGCTGCAAACGGCGCTCTCTCCGGAGGAAATTGCCGGGCTCGGGCGGGCGTGATGGGACACATGAAAAGAGAACGACATTCGCTGCCGTTCTCTTTTCGTCAGTTTTTCGATTTTTTTGACTTGTGCGGAAACTTCTTCTTCGCACTTTCCGATTTTGGAGTTTCGTCTGATGATTCAGCTTCGTCGCTGCCGTTGTAGTATGTCGTATCTTTATTCACGATTTCCGAATACCAGTAATAGAGAAACCCCATGATTGGAATGCCAATCAGCAGGCCGACGGTCCTGCTGACCACGCCGAAGCCCACGAGTGCTCCCACTCCCAGCATGGCGACGTCCATCGCGCAACTCAGAAGCAGACGTTCTTTTTTATGTTTTCCATTCATCGCCGCATATCAATTCGTCAGTTCTTTGTCTTCTTTGATTTGTGCGGGAACTTCTTCTTCGCGCTCGCGGGCTTCTGCGGCTCCGGTTTTGGCGGCTTTGGCGGCTCGGGCGATATGGGCGGCGCTTCAGTCGCCGGCGTGTCGCCTGCGGCAGCTTCCGCCGGTGCGGGTTCGCTGCGCTTATCGTATTTATCCACGATTTCCGAGTACAGGGACGAGAGCAGCGCGAACACCGGAACGCCCAGCAGCATGCCGGCCACGCCGAACACGCGGCCGCCCACGACGATGGACACCAGCACCCAGAACGGGGAAAGGCCGGTGGAATCGCCGAACAGCAGCGGCTTGATCACGTTGCCGTCGATCTGCTGAAGCACCACGGTAAAGATGATGAAGCCGATCAGCAGGTCGGGCTTTACCATCAGCATTACCACGGAAGCGATAACGCCGCTGATGATCGGGCCGAAGGTGGGAATGAAGTTGAACGCGCCCAGAAATACGGAAAGAAGCAGCACATACGGCGCTTTGAAGATGCTCAGGAACACGAAATTCGCCGCGCCGATCAGAAGCGCGTCCAGCAGGTTACTGGAAAGGAAGACCATCATCAGCGTGTCGCCGCGGTTCAGAATCGTGTTTACGCGCTCCGTCTTCGCCTTGCCCAGCACCACGCGTTCCAGCTTCAGAAGGCCGCGCTTGAGGTTGCGGCGGTCGAGCAGCGCGTACACCGACATGGCGACGGCGATGATGAAGTTCACCAGCTGGCTGCTGGCTTCCTTCAGAAAGTTGGCGAACAGGTCGCCGTTGTTGGTCACCCAGTTCACGATGGCCGTGAAGATTTCGTCGCTGGAACCGATTACCTTGTCCACGTCCACCTCGATGAAATCCACGTGCGAAAGCGCGTCGGCGATAAACACCTTGGCAGAGGCGATATAGTCGTTAATGTTGCTCGCAAAGGTGGTGGCGCTGCTGACGATCTGCGGAATCAGCGTCGCAACAAGGAACACGATGATCACAAGAAGCAGAACGACCGCCGACAGGCTGCTGATATGCACGCGCGCCTTGTCGCTTTTGATTTTTTTCAGCGGCACGCGCTCCATAAACTTGGCGAACGGCCGAAGGAGATACGCCAGCACCAGACCGGACGTCACCGGTGATATGTAGTAAAGAAGGGTTTTCAGAAATCGCTTGATCGAATGCAGATTGTTGAACGCGCAGAAAAACACCGCCGCGCCGAAGGCGATCACGAGGCCGGAATAGACCAGTCGGGCGTCCACCTTTTTGAATAACTTCACGAAAAGAATCACCTCACTTATTTATCATTATTGTATCAGAAATCGGGCGGCATGGCAAGCGGGGAATACGCTAAGAATTCGCCGAATATGCTGTCGTGAACAACCGGGAGGGATGCGGAATGGATGTGAATCTGACCAGGCAGACGCTCGAAGCGGAAAAGACGCTGGGAGCGGAGGAGGCGCAGGTGCTTCTGCGCGCGGAAACGCTGGTGTCCGGCGCGGGGCGCGAGGAAGTGGAGATCCTGATGAGCGACGCCGCGGCCGTCCTCGATACGGTGGACGTGCAGGCGGGGCGCGTACTGGTGGAGGGCAAGGTAAAGTGCGAGGCGGCCTATCGGCTGGGCAGCGAAAACGTCGTCCGCGCCCTGAACGCCGAAACGGCGCTGAATCATGCCTTTGATATGAAGGATGTGGCGGCGGGCGGCATCGTGCGCGCGCGCGTTCACGTGGACGACGTTCGCGCACGCTATGAAAACGGACATATGCTTTTTGACGTTTCCGTCACGGTAAACGCACAGGCGGCGCAGCTGAACAGCATCGAAGCGCTGACGGGTATCGAGGACGCGCCGGACATTGAAGCAAAGTATGAAGACATCGTGTCCGTGAAGCTGAACGCGGAAAACACCGCGTCGGCGCTTCTGTCCGGCAGCGTCGCTCTGCCCGCACAGCTGGACGCGCGCATGGCGCTGATGGAGTGGGCGACGCCGACCGACATCGACGCGCGCCGCGACGTGGGCGGCGTTCGCGTGACGGGCAGCCTGCTGGTGGAAACGCTGATTTCCGGCGGCACGGCATCCCGGCCGGCGGCGCTGATTCGCTACGCGCTGCCTATCGATCAGCTGATTGAAATGCCGGACTGGCTGGCGGGAAACACGCGGGCGACGGTCGCCGTGCGCGCGCTGTCCACGGAGGTCGAGCAGGCGCCGGGCGGCGAGGACAGCCTTCTGCGCATGGAAGCGGAGGCGGCCATCACGGTTTCCGCGCTCGGCGAGGATCGCGTGCGGGCGCTGACGGACGCATACGGCACGGGGAAGATCTCCGTGGCGGTGGAAAATCAGGACGTGGAGCTGTTGAGCGGCGTTCAGCATCTGGACGTTTCCGAGCCGTTCCGCGGAACGCTTCTGATGCCGGAGGGCGCGGGGGCGGTGAAAAGCGTGTGCGCCGTGCGGGCGCGCGCCACGGTGGGCGAAATTGTGCCCGGCAGGGAGCGCACGACGATTTCCGGCGTGGTGGACGCGCAGGTGCTGTACATATCGGGCAGCACGGACAAAGCGGCGCGCGCCGCGGCGGAGCTGCCGTTTGAGGTCTCGCTGGCGGCTGAATTGAGCGAGGACGCGCCGGTGGAGATTCACGTTCTGAGCGCCGAGGGCAACGCGCTGATGAGCGACAGGGTAGAGTTCAAGTGCATGCTGAACATACAGGCGGAGAAGCGCGACCGGCAGACGATTTCCATCGCGGCGAACGTCGCCTACGGCGAGGAAACCGACCCGACGCGCGGCGTGCTCATCGTGTGGCCGCAGGCAGACGAAACGGCGTGGACGCTGGGCAAGAAATACGGCATGAAGCTCGACCGCATCCGCGAAGCCAACGGCGGCGCGGAGGTTCTCGAGCCGGGGCGGGCGCTGGTCATGCGCATCTGAATGTTCCCAACGGGCAGGCGCGTCGGAGCCATGGAAAGCTCTCCGGCGCGCTTGTCATGCGCGGATTTCCATGCGTTCAAAGAAAATACTCTCCGGCGTGTAGCGCGCGCCGCGGGAGGTATGGTACGGTTGGTTCGCGTGGGAAGCGCATAGTTTTGAAAGGAGGAGACGCACATGGAAGCGAGCATGGTTCTGCAGGCCGTCAGCTGCGTAACGGCGCTGTGCGTCGCGTACGCGGGTTACCGAACGCGCGATAACGCGCGGGCGGCGACGCTGGCGAAAATTCAGGCGGAAATAAGCCACCTGAGCACGCAGCTGGCATGGGTGGAGCAGTCGGTCGAAACGATTCGCAATCGGCTCGACCGCAGGGTGGACGACGAAAGGAGCCGAAGCGCATGAAAAATCAATGCAGATGGAAAAGTTGGGCGCTGTGGACGTCCATGGCAGCGCTGATCACATTTTGCCTGAAGGAGTTTGGCGGCATCGACGTAAGCGCCCGGGTGGACGGCCTTCTGAACGTCCTTCTTCCGGTGCTGGTGGGCTTCGGCGTGGTCAACAATCCCACGTCGTCCGACTGTCTGTAGGCGGGAAACGTCATGTGCGGGCGGGGAAGCGAGCGCTTTCCCGTCCGTTTTCCGTGTTATTTCACACACTCGCACTTGCCATCTTTGCCCCGCGGGCGTATAATATATCTATATTGGGCTTTTATGCGATACGGGGGAAGAACATTGGCGAAGATCATCGCTACGGCGAATCAGAAGGGCGGCGTCGGCAAGACGACGACGGCAGTCAATCTCGCGGCATGCCTTGCCGACATGGACAGGCGTGTTTTGCTGATCGACATCGACCCGCAGGGCAACGCGACCAGCGGACTGGGCGTTACCGTAAAGGGCGGGAGCACGGTATACGACGTTCTGACCGACGGCGCGCCCGCGCGCGATGCGGTGCGGGCGACGAAGTTTAAAAATCTGTCGGTGCTGCCGTCCACCATCGACCTGTCCGGCGCGGAAATCGAGCTGGTGGGCGAGGATGCGCGCGAGCACCGGCTGGAAAAGGCGCTGAACGATTTGCGGGGCGACTTTGACTATATATTCATCGACTCGCCGCCGTCGCTCGGGCTTCTGACGCTGAACGCGCTTACCGCGGCGGACAGCGTGCTGGTTCCCATTCAGTGCGAATACTACGCGCTGGAGGGCGTGGGGCAGCTGATGAACACGCTGAATCTGGTGCGCAAGCGCCTGAACCCGCGTCTGGACGTGGAGGGCGTGGTGCTTACGATGCTCGACGGCCGCACGAATTTGGGCTTGCAGGTCGTGGGCGAGGTCAAAAAGTATTTCAAGGGCAAGGTCTTTAAAACGGTGGTTCCGAGAAACGTGCGCCTGAGCGAGGCGCCGAGCCACGGGCTGCCGATTCACCTGTATGATGCCCGCTGTCCCGGCGCGGACGCGTACCGCAGGCTGGCGGCAGAACTGATTGAACGAAACGAGGGATGATCGATGGCCGCAAAGAAAACCGCTCCGCACGGGCTGGGCCGCGGACTGGGCGCGCTTCTGGGAGACATAGAGAATGAGAGCGAGCTTCTGCACTCGGAAACCGAGCAGAAGGGCGACGTTGTGCAGACCGTACCGCTTTCAAGCATCGATCCGAACCGGGATCAGCCGCGAAAGGAATTCCGCGAGGAAAGCCTGAAGGAGCTGGCGGATTCCATTCGCGCCGTGGGCGTGATTCAGCCGATCGTCGTGACGAAGCGCGGAAACCGCTATTCCATCATCGCGGGCGAACGCCGCTGGCGCGCGTCCCGCATGGCGGGACTAAACGAGGTGCCCGTGATCGTGCGCGACTGGGACGAAATGACGCGACTGAAGGCGGCGCTGATTGAGAACCTCCAGCGCGACGACCTGAATCCGGTGGAAGAAGCGCTGGGCATTCGCGCGCTGATGGACAAATGCGAGCTGACGCAGGAAGCCGCCTCCGGCGTGATCGGCAAGAGCCGCAGTGCAATCGCGAATTCCCTGCGCCTTCTGACGCTGCCGGACGACGTGCTCGCCCTCCTGAAGGACGGATCTCTGTCCGCGGGACACGGGCGCGCGCTGGTTTCCGTTTCGCCGGAACGCCAGTCGAAGCTGGCAATATTGACCGTTCAGCAGGGCTGGTCGGTGCGCCAGCTGGAGCGCATCTGCGCGCAGCCGGAGAAAAAGCCTGTAGAAACGCCTGCGCCCGCGCGGCGGCCGGCGGAGCTTGGCCAGCTTGAGAAGATGGCGCGCGAGGTCTTCGGCACGCGCGTGAAGCTGGACGGCGATGAAAACAAGGGAAAGATTACGCTCAGCTATATGAGCGCCGAGGATCTTGAGCGCATCTGGGATGTGCTGGAATTCATCCGTCAGAGTGAGCAATAAAGATTGGAAAGGGTGATATCCATGCGTTACGCAGCGAAGAAACTGCCCGCAGGGACGGCTCCGATCGAGTTTCGGGGCGCGTTCGATCCTGCACGAATCCCCGCGCCGTTTGACGCGCTGAACGAGGCTTCGATTGCGGACTACCCGTGGCTTTCGCAGTTCCCGGATTCCTTTCCGGCCTGCGCGCGCGTAGGTTGGAATGAGGACGGGCTGTTCGTGCTCATGTACGCGAAGGAAGCGCCCATTCAGAGCAGGGAGACCGCGTTCGGCGGACGCCAGTGCCGCGACAGCTGCATGGAGTTTTTCTTCATGCCGTTCCCGGAAACGGACGCGAACTACCTGAACGTCGAAATCAATCCCGCCGGCATCCCGCATGTGGGACTGGGTATCGGCAGACGGCCGCCCCGGCGGCACTTCACCGAGGCCGTTCCCGGCATGACGATTCACGAAAGCGTATATGACGGCGAATGGTGGGCGCTCAGCTACGTCATCCCGATGAGCTTCATCAAAGAGCTCTTCGGCCGCGAGCTGACCGCGGGCACGATGCGCGGCAATTTCTACAAGTGCTCCGAGGATATTCATCCGCATTTCGGCACGTGGAATCCCGTCGTCGCCGAAAAGCCGGACTTCCACCGTCCCGAGTGCTTCGGCGAAATCGAGCTTGTGAACGCATAGCTGCAGAGGGGAGGACGCGCGATGAAGCGGTTTTCGATCCTTGATTATGGAGCGCAGTCCGGCACAGATGAACTTCAGACGGAAGCCATTCAGACGTGCATCGATGCCTGTTTTCTCGCGGGCGGCGGCGTTGTGGAGATTCCGCAGGGCGATTATCGCACAGGCGGTCTGCGTCTGCGCTCGGGCGTGACGCTGCATCTGCTTGAAAACGCGCATCTGCTCGGCAGCCGCAATCCGGAGGACTACGGCGCGTTCCTGACCGACACATTGGAACCGGTCGCAGACGACGATCGCACGGACGCTGCGTGGTCGCCGGCCACTGAGCGTATCGACAAGCGCTTCTTTGTGAAGTGCGCGAGCCGCTGGAACAACGCGCTGATTCGCGCCATCGACGCGCGTAACCTTGCGATCATCGGCGAGCCCGGCGCATATTTCGACGGCTGCGACTGCTTTGACGAGCAGGGCGAGGAGCATTATCGGGGCCCGCACGGTATCAATTTCCACCGCTGCGAGAACATCGTTTTCCGAAATTACGAGATTCGCAACACCGCCAACTGGGCGCACGCGCTGTTTGACTGTCGGAACGTCGTCATGCAGAACGTGCACGCTGTGGCCGGACATGACGGCATTCACATCACCGGCTGCGACAATGTGACGATTGAGGACTGCGTTTTCGAGACGGGCGACGACTGCATTGCCGGAATCGACAACATCAACGTGACGGCGCGGCGCTGTGAGCTGAACACGGCGTGCAGCGGTCTCCGCTTCGGCGGCACGAACGCGCTGTTTGAGAAATGTCATTTCTACGGCCCGGCAAAGTATCTCTTCCGCGGAAGCCTTACGCCGGAGGAGAAGCGCAGCGGCAAACCGGCGGGCGGCAGCCATCGGTACAACATGCTGAGCCTGATGACCTATTACGCGGATTTCATGCGCGACATTCGCATGGAGCCGGGCAACATCGTCATTCGGGACTGTACCGCCGAGAACGTCGACCGCTTCCTGCACTACAACTTCTCCGGCAACGAACCATGGCAGCGCAATCGTCCGCTTTCCAGCCTTGTGTTTGACCGCGTTCGCGCCACCGGTGTTCGCCTGCCGCTGACGGCGTACGGAAGCGAGGAGCAGCCGCTTTCGCTGACGCTGCGCGACGTATCCGTCGAATTCGCGGAAAACGCCCGCGCGCCGTTCATGCATCTGGCCTACTGGGACGCGGTGCGCATGACGCGCGTGCGGATCCGCGGCGTGAAAGCGCCCGTGCTGATCAAAGCATGGAGCGACGGAAGGTCGGTGGAGCTTGCGGACTGCGATCTGGGCGGCTACGCGGGAGAAACGTTCGCGCGCACGGACGAGCCGTTCGTCTGCACGCCGATATAGCGCGCTTGCCACAGGGCGCGGTACGTGATATAATAATCGAAACGCAAACTGTAAATGAGGGAACCTACGTGGAAGAAAAGAAAGTTTCCGGACGCACGATCTGGATGACGGTGCTCGCGGTGGTGCTCGGCGCGTTCGCGTCGGGGATTTCGGCGTTTGTGCTGGGCGCGAGCGGAGCTATGTACGCGTGGCTCATGTTCCTTGCGCCGCTTCTGAGCATGCTGTTGTACGGCGGGGGCGGGCTTTTGCCCGTATGCGCGTTCAACGTTGTGGCGCTGGGCGGTTCGGCCTATCTGATGGGCGGGCTGTTCGCCGCGCTCGTGCTGGTGGGCGCGTGCCTTCCGGCGGCGTTCATGGTGTATGAATCCCGAAAGGGCGTGCCGTTTTTCCAGCAGCTCACGCGCGCGCTCGCGGCGCAGGCCGCGGGGCTGGTCGCCGTGGTCGTGATTCTGGGGCTTCGGTTCGGCTCGAATCTGGCGGAGGTCGCGTCGAACGCGATTCGCGGCTTCTTTGATACCATGGGCCCGGCGTTCGCCGACCGAATCGCCGAGAACATCCGCGCGCTGTATCGCGCGCAGGGGCAGATCATCGCCGTTGAGAACGACGAGCTGATCGCCGCGATTCTGGACGGGCTTGAGCTTTCGATTCAGGTGGGCGTTCCGATGCTGATTGTGCTGCTCACGAACGTCAACGCGGGACTGGGCGTATTGTGGGGGAACGCGCTGCGCGCAAGGCGCGGCGAGGACAACGTGCAATACAAGCCGCTGTCCACGTGGTACACGCCGCCGGCGCTCACACTTACGCTTACGGGCTCGCTCATCCTGTTCGCCATTCTGAAGGCGACGGGGCAGACGTCCCTTGAAATCGTGCTGGTTATGCTGCTGACCGAGGGCGTGGTGTTGGCCACGATGCAGGCGGCCGCGTCCATGCTGCGACGGATGAAGGCGGGCGGCGCGTCGGTCGCCAAGCGCACGATCATTACCGTGGCGGTGCTGGCGCTTTTCAACGTCATGATGATTTTCTACGGCATTGCGAGCGCGTATCTCGGCAGCCATGGTGTGATTACGACGGCAATTAAAAAGAAACTGATGAAAAACGGACAGGATAAGGATAAGGGGGATTTTGAATGAAGGTCGTACTTTTACAGGATATTAAGGGAAGCGGAAAAAAGGATCAGATCATCGAGGTTTCCGAGGGCTACGGCCGCAACTACCTGATTCCCAGAAAGCTTGCGAAGGAAGCCACGCCTGAGGCGCTGAACGCCATTGAGCGCTCCAAGTCCGCCGCGCAGCATCGCGAGGATGTGAAGCGCGCCGACGCAGAGGTCAAGTCCCGCGAGCTGAAGGGCAAGGTCATTCAGATCAAGACCCGCGGCGGCGAGGGCGGCAAGCTGTACGGCTCCGTGACCGGCGACATGATCGCCGAGGCGCTGAAGGAGCAGCACGGCGTCGAGGTCGACAAGCGCAAGATCGAGCTGGACGAGCCGATTAAGGCCGCCGGGCAGTCGTTCGTGACGGTGAAGCTCTCCGCGGGCATTTCCGTGCGTATGATCGTGAATACGACGGTGGAAGTCAAGTAACGCATTCAAAAGTTGAGGGATGCCGATGGAATACACAGGCATACCGGCACAGTCGGCGCACGCGCTCCCCAGTCAGCCTGAGGCGGAGCGCAGTGTGCTCGGCGCGATGCTTCGCTCGGCGGACGCGGTGATGCTGGCGCAGGAATCGCTGAAGGAGGACGACTTCTACGATCCGATTCTGCGCGAAATCTTTTCCGCCATGCTGTATCTGAGCGCGCGTTCGCGGCCGGTGGATATTGTTACGTTAGATGAGGAGCTTACGCGCCGCGGACGGCTTGAAGCCATCGGCGGCACGCAGTTTCTCATTGATTTGAGCCGGAGCGTTCCGGCGGCGTCGAACATCGGCGCGTATATTCGCATTGTCGACGAAAAATCGACGCTGCGCAAGCTGATCGGCGCGTCGGAGGAAATCACGAAAAACTGCTACGCCGGAGAAATGGAAACCCCGGACGTGCTGGCAATGGCGGAAAAATCCATTTACGACATTACCATGCGCAAGGGCGGCGAGCAGCTTCAGCCGGTTCAGCCGCTGCTTCTCAAGACGTTTGAAATGATCGAGGAACTGGTGCGCAAGCACGGCCGCATCGAGGGCGTACCCACCGGCTACAGGGGGCTGGACGAAATGACGACTGGCTTCCATCCGGGCGAGCTGATTCTGATCGCCGCGCGTCCTTCGATGGGTAAAACCAGCTTCGGCATGAACATCATCGGCAATGCGTCCATTCGCGCGCACAAGTGCGCCGCGGTTTTCTCGCTGGAAATGCCCGCCGAGCAGCTGGTTCTGCGTCTTCTCTGCACGGAAGCCAAGGTGGACATGCAGCGGGTGCGCCGCGGGCAGATTGAGGACGACGAGTGGCTCAAGCTGTCCGAAGCGATGGCGCTGATCGCCGAAGCCAGGCTGTTCATCGACGCGACCGCGGGCATCAACGTGACCGGCATCCGTTCCAAGGCGCGCCGCCTTCAGATGGAAGAGGGACTGGACATCATCATGATCGACTATCTCGGTCTGATGACCGGCGTGGGCAAGTTCGGCTCCCGTCAAGAGGAAGTTTCCAGTATTTCCCGTTCGCTGAAGGCACTTGCGAGTGAGCTGGGCGTGCCGGTGATTGCGCTTTCGCAGCTTTCGCGTGCGCCTACCGGACGCTCGAACCACCGCCCGGTGCTGTCCGACATTCGCGATTCGGGCGCGATCGAGCAGGACGCGGACGTGGTCATGTTCATTCACCGCGAGGAATACTACGACGACAAGCCCGAAAACAAAGGGCTTGCCGAAATCATCATCGCCAAGCAGAGAAATGGCGCACTGGGAACCTGCCAGCTGGGCTGGAAGGGCGAGTACACTTGGTTTATGGATCTCGATCCCTCCGGAAAGGAAGTTCAGAACCCGGCTCCGTAATCGCGCGTCCGCATTTACGGGGCTTGCTCCTCCGGAATCCAGCGTATCACATGCCCGCGTCAAGGGAATCGTTCGCGCCGCCGGGCGCGCAGCTTTCACAGAAGCCGTGCCCGACGTGCGCACAGTCGGCGCAGAGATACGCGCCGCAGCCCGCGCACGGCCGGATGGAACGCCCGTTGATTCTGCGCCCGCACAGGACGCACTCCATATCAGACATGGTTATACCGCCTCCCGCGGCTTATTGTTTCCACGGGAGGCGGTTTTATGCATAAAAGGTATTGCTCACCGGATTTGCGTCATTCTTCCCGCGTCAATCTCATACACACTGTCGCACAGTTCGTCTATATCCTGTGCACTGTGCGAAGCGAGAAGAATCGTCCTTTTCCTGTCTCTAAGCTGCTTGAAGAGCTCTCTCGTCTCCGAAACGCTCTTATTGTCAAGGCCATTCATTGGTTCGTCAAAGATCATCAGCATTGGATCTTCCATAATTACTTGGGCTATACCAAGCTTCTGCCGCATGCCAAGTGAATATTTTCCTACATGTTTTTTTCTGTCGTTTTCCAAGCCTACCTGCCTTAATACCTGCCTAATTTTTTCTCGAACCACAGGTGTGTTTACACTCATTAAAAATGAAAGATTGGCTTCGCCGGAATAATTCGGAAGGAATCCTGGATTCTCAATTAAAGCTGCAAAGCTCTCAGGCATCTCAATATCTTTCCCAATCTGCTTTCCAGAAATGACGATTGAACCGGATGACGGACGAATCAATCCGCATATGCACTTCAGCAACACAGTTTTGCCCGAGCCATTTCGTCCTATCAGGCCATGTATTTTTCCATCATCAAACGAAGCGTTGATATTTATTAAAACCTGAGTTGTTCCAAATTGCTTGCAAACATCTCTGAGCTCGATCATGGTCGTACCTCCTAAAAAGATTCCAAAATATTCGCACGCACAGCTATAAAATAGCAGATAGTTGTACTTAAACCCCAAACGAATGGAATAGTGATGACGCGATACCTGAGCGTAGGCAACACGTTCTGATAACCTGTCCCCAGCGTATTCAGGCGAGAAAGCGAAACAAGCGAAAATCTATAAAATTCTGAAGATAGCATCAATTCAATCGATAGATCAGCGATCGCGTAGATCAATACGAGCGGAAGTCCCACCCGTTTATGGAAAACAATATTCATTGCGAACATAACTTGCGCGAATGTCGCAACTCTTTTGTCTCAGAAGATTGAGCGAAGTATTTCTGATTGTCGAGACGATATACGAGCGCAGTGAACAACTGTCAAATTCCCGAAGCAGCGTTATTTTTTTCAGGAGCGCAAGCCATGCCAGATGCATGGCGTCTTCTGCTTCGTGATAGTCGTTGAGAATCGCGTAAGCCTTTCGAAGCATCAAAAGACGGTGATCCATATATAGGCGTTCAAAGAACGACCGGTCGCTTTCATCTCCTATAGAGAGTAACATGATTGATATCATATTCAGCATCCTCTCAGCAAATGCGTTTTAATGCGCATGGTCAATCGACGGCTTTTTTCGGAAACACGCAAGCAAGCGTTGGATTGTCTGTGAGGATTTCCACCTCCCGATGGAAGCGGGGCGATAGGTGTAGTACACATAGTCTCAGACTTGCTTCCACGGGAGGCGGTTTTATGTATTCGATTTAGTAGTAATACCCGACGTACAGCGGCTTTTTCGCGAATGCGCGGGCGGGCGCGGGGTTCTCCGTGAGGATTTCCACGTCGCGGCGGAAGCGGGCGGACGCGAGGTCTGTATAGCCGCAGACGAGCTGGGAGAATGCCTGAACGCTCATGCGCAGGTCGGGGGAAAGCTGGGTCGGCTCCGCCTTACCGGGCTCGACCAGCCAGCGGCCGGCGTTGTCCGGAAGGAAATCGTCCGCGACCTCAATGACGAAACGGCCGAAATCGCCGCGGCGCATCGCCTTCAGCACTTCCTCCGTGTTGAGCGCGCGCAGCATATAGGGATTTCCGACGCTGCACTGGACTTCATAGGGCGTATCGATCAGCGCGGCGAGGGGAATATCGTCGGACGCTTTGATTTCCAGCGTGTGCATTTCCGCGTCGAACCGATACAGGAAGCCGAGCAGCATGCGGAAGCCTTCCTCCGTGGTGAACGCGAAGTTCTTCACGGAAAGCACACCCTCGCCGTTTCGCACGAGCTTTTCAAAATGCAGGCAGGCGACGGGCGCGTCGGCGTTGTACAGCGCGTAGGTGTATTCGTTTCGGGCGTAGGGCTCGCTGCGCGTCCACGCGGCCAGCTTCTTTTCGTCGCACGCGACGGCGAGATTATAGCGGGCGATGAACGCGTCGAACACCGGCTTCAGGAAGGAACGGTCGTCCTCCGGCTGAAGCAGACGCGCCTGCATCTGACCGGCGTAGGGCTTCAGCAGGCGTACCGGCAGGGTATACGTTTTCTCGCTCACGGCCAGCTCGTAGCCGAATTTGCGGTAGAACGCGTGGTTGAACGGATACAGGCCGGAGAAGATGCATCCATGCGCCCGCTCGCGCGCGAGCAGCTGGCCGGTGACCGCGCGCACGGAGCCGCCGCAGCGATAGGCGGGATGCGTCGCGACGCCGCCGACGCCGGAAAGGGGCACGAACGCGCCGTCAAAGTTCATCATCAGCCGGTTGGAAAGCATGCCGCTCATCAGCTCTCCATCCTCAGTGAACGCGCCGTTTCCGATGATTTCGTCGGCGCTTGCTTCAAGTTTCTCCCGCACTTCCTCCACATTTATGATGGATTGATAGCAGATGCTCCATAGCTTTCTGAGTGCGAGACGGTCTTCCTGTTTCAGTTCGCGAAGAATCACGTTGCGGCCTCCTTTTTTGCCCATCGGGCTTTTTGAATATCGTAACACCTTCCCGTGTTTCTGTCAACGAATCGGGCAAAATCGCACAGATTTCGCGTAGTTTTACGGCACAAACAATTGCATATGGCATGGGTTTTATGGTATACTGTAGTGGGGAATTCCGGCCAAAGGAGATAGGGAAATGATTGAATTTCGGGATGTCAGCAAGCAGTATCCGAACGGCGTTATCGGTCTGAATCACGTGACGCTCAACATCGAGCAGGGCGAGTTTGTCGCCATTATCGGCCTGTCGGGCGCGGGCAAGTCTACGATGATCCGGACGATCAACCGCATGATCGACATTACCGGCGGTCAGCTGGTGGTGGACGGCGTGGACGTAATGACGCTGCGCGGAAAGGCGCTTCGTCGCTTCCGCCGCAAGATCGGCATGATCTTCCAGTCGTTTAATCTTGTCACGCGCGCCACCGTCATTAAGAACGTGCTCACCTCCATGGTGCCCGATATGGACTTCTTCTCGGGTCTGTTCGGTATTTTCACGAAGAAGCAGAAGCTGAGCGCACTGGAAGCGCTGGACAAGGTTGGTATTCTCGAAAAGGCCTACACCCGCTGCGATCAGCTGTCGGGCGGCCAGCAGCAGCGCGTCGCGCTGGCGCGTACGCTGAACCAGAACCCGTCGATCATTCTGGCCGACGAGCCCGTCGCCGCGCTCGACCCGGTGACGGCGCATCAGGTGATGGACGACTTCAAGCGCATCAACACCGAAATGAACATCTCCATTCTCATCAACATTCACCATGTCGATCTGGCGCTGGAATACGCCGACCGCGTAATCGGCATTCGCGCCGGCAACATCGTGTACGACGGCCCGACGTCCGGCATCACGCAGCAGATTCTCGACGTGATTTACAACGGCGCGCCGGTTCCGAAGAGCTCGGATCCGGAGCAGGGAGGGCAGGATCATGCAAAGTGAGGCGTTTGAAAAGAAAGGCCCGCTTTCCTTCCTGAAAAGCCGGCTTTTCCGCGCGATTGTCTGCCTTGTGCTGACGGTTGCGGGAATCGCGCTGGCCATTTATGGCGCGGACGCGATTCGGAAATACAACCCCGCCATGGATACCGGCATCGTCAGCACGGAGCTGGGGCTGGGCGTGCTGGGCATCGCCATGGTGGTCATCTGCCTGCCGGTGGGGCTGTTTGCGGCGTTTGACATGCTGTTCAAGCCGGAAACGATCGTGCTTTCGAACGGGCACACCATTCAGCGCAAGCGTTCCCGCGCGCCGCTGATCACCATCCTGCTGGTGCTGGCGTTCTGGGCTTCTATTTACATGACGGACTTCGACCTTCGCGTGATCGTGAACCGCGGCTATCAGCTGACGGCGATCTTTAAGAAAATCTTCCAGCCGCGCTGGAGCTACTGGCGCGACATCGTCGGTCCGCTGGTGGAAACGGTGAAGATGTCCATCATGGGCTCGGCGCTGGGAAGTCTGCTTTCGCTGCCGTTCGCCGTGTTCGCGTCCACCAACATCAACCGCAACAAGTACGTGGTGTCGGTGCTGCGCGTCATTCTGAACATCGTCCGCACGCTCCCGACGCTGGTCATCGCTTCCGTCTGCGCGCTGATTTTCAAGCTGGGCGCGTTCGCCGGTACCGTGGCCATCACGATTTTCACGTTCGGCGTGGTGTCCAAAATGCTGTATGAGTCCATTGAGACCATCGATATGGGGCCGTTCGAGGCCATGGAATCGATGGGCGCGGGGCGAATCCGCGCGTTTGCCGCCGCGTGCATGCCGCAGATTCTGCCCACGTACCTGTCGCACTGCCTGTATTCGTTTGAAATGAACATTCGCGCCGCGTCCATTCTCGGCTACGTCGGCGCGGGCGGTCTGGGCATTCTGATTCAGGATCGCGTGGGCTTCCGCGATTACAACAGCCTTGGCACGCTGCTGATCATGCTGTTCGTGGTCGTGCTGGCAATCGACAACATCAGTCAGGCGCTGCGGCGCAGATTGAGCTGAGGAGGGGAAAACGATGAAGAAATCCAGAAATATTCCCGCCGCAATCTGCTTCGCGCTGGCGCTGATTTTCCTCGCGCTGGCCTGCGTCGGCGTGAACCTTGACAAGGAAGCCGTGCAGAACGCAAAATCGGCCGCGCCCGCCGCTACGCAGGCGCCCTCCGTCAGCTATGACAGCCGCCTGAGCGACGCTTCGCGCGTGGACGTTCTTACCGGAACGATCAGCGACGCGCCCGCGCCGACGCAGAAAGCGCCGTCCTTCGACTACAGGGGATTCATTCAGGACGGCAAGGTGCAGGGAGCAGAGAGCAGCAAAACTACACCCGCACCGACGCAGAAAGCGCCGTCCTTGGATTCCGGCGAAACGATCACTGACGGCAAAGTGCAGGGCACAGAAGCAATCGCAATGCCTGAAACGCCTGCGACGGCAGCGGAAATCGTCGCAACGGAGACGCAGCAGCCCGCCAAGGCGCAGGGCACAGAAGCGACCGCAGCGCCCGAAACGCCCGCGCCGGCAGCGGAGCCTGTCGCGACGGAGACGCGGCAGCCCGGCAAGGTGCATGTGTTTCTGGTCGACTACGCCGGTACGCTGGCGCTGATCGGCTTTGTTTTCTTAGGACTGTGGCTGATCTGCCTGTGCGTGGTTCCGGTGATTCAGGCGTACAGGCGCGACAAGCTGACGTTTGAGAACCTGAACGCGGGGCAGCGCGTGCTCAAGATGTTTACCCTCGCGCCGAACAAATGGGCGATGTACCTTCTGATTACCATTATCGTCGCCATTCTGATCGCGTGGTCGAGCTCTTCCATTGAATGGAAGGGACTGGCATCGAAGGGCAGCGAGGTCGCCTACGGCATTGTGCACGGCATCACGCACCCGGACATGAGCTACATTCTGTCCCTCGGCAGCGACAAGGTGCCGTATCTGATGATGCAGACCATCGCCATCGCACTGCTGGGCACGATCTTCGGCGGCATTCTTGCCATTCCCGTGGCGTTCCTGTGCGCGGAGAACGTGGTTCCGAAGTGGCTGGCGTTCATCGTGCGCGCGCTCGTGCTCGCCATCCGCACGATTCCGAGCATCATCTGGGCGCTGTGCTGGATTCGCGTGACTGGCCCGGGCGCGCTGTGCGGTGTTATGACGCAGTCCATCTGTTCAATCGGCATGATTTCAAAAATGTACACCACAGCCATTGAGGATCTGGACACGCGCATTCTTGAGTCGCTCGACGCGGCGGGCTGCAACACCTTCCAGAAGATTCGCTACGGCATTCTGCCGCAGCTTACCGCCAACTTCATTTCGACCATCATCTACCGCTTCGACATCAACCTGAAGGACGCGACCACGCTGGGCATCGTTGGCGCTGGCGGCATCGGCGCTTCGCTGATTCAGGCGATTAACTCCCGCCGCTGGGGCATCGTCGGTGCGTTCCTGTGCGGCATGATCGCCCTGATGCTGGTTATCGAATTCGTTTCTACAAGGATTCGCGCAAAGCTTGCACATGGAGAATAAGGAGGGAAACTGTTTATGAAGCTGCGTCAATTTCCGGGAACAAACGTGAAGGTTTCGCCGCTGGGCATGGGCTGCATGCGCTTTCCCACTCTCGACGCGGAGAACAATCCCATCGACCGGCCGGAGGCCATTCGAATGATCCGCACAGCCATCGACCGCGGGCTGAACTATGTGGACACAGCCTATGGCTATCACGGCGGCGACAGCGAGGTGCTCGTCGGAGAGGCGCTGGCGGACGGCTATCGCGAGAAGGTTACGCTCACCAGCAAGCTCCCGCTCTGGAAGGTGGAGAAGTATGAAGACATGGAAGCGCTTCTGGACGAGCAGCTTTCCCGCCTGAAGATGGATCATCTGGATTTTTATCTGGCGCATGCCGTGGACGGCGAGCGCTTTGACCGGCTGATGCCGGTGGGTCTGCTCCAATTCTTCGACGAAATGAAGAAGAAGGGCAAGATTCTGCACGTTGGCTTCTCGTTCCATGACGATTTTGACGTATTCAAGCGCGTCGTGGACAGCTATCCGTGGGAGCTCGCGCAGGTGCAGATGAACATCCTGGACGAATTTCATCAGGCGACGATGAAGGGCGTGGAGTACGCCGCGTCGAAGGGAATCGGCGTTGTGGTCATGGAGCCGCTTCGCGGCGGCGCGCTTACGCGCAACATTCCCGAGGAGGTTCAGGCGCTGTACGCCGCGCAGCCGGTCAGGCGCAGCCCCGCCGAATGGGCGTTCCGCTATCTGTACAATCGCCCCGAGGTCGTCACGATTCTCTCCGGCATGTCCACGATGGAGCAGATTGAAGACAACCTGCGTATCTTCGAGCACGCGGACGCGAATTGCGTGAGCGCCGAGGAAGCCGCGATGTACGTGCGCGTGCGCGAAGCCTATGAGGCGCGCATTCGCGTCGGCTGCACCGGCTGCGAATACTGCCAGCCGTGCCCGCAGGAGATCAAGATTCCGCAGATCTTCCGCCGCTACGACAGCTGCGCCATGTTTGGCGGCTTTGAGGGCTTCTATAAGAACTATGTAGAAGAGCCCAGCGCGAAGAAGTGCGTGGGCTGTGGCGCCTGCGAAGCCGCCTGCCCGCAGCGCATTCAGATTCGCGAATGGCTGCAAAAGATCGACCGCGAATGCTTTGAGCACGCTTAATTCATTGAGAAGGGAGATTCATCCATGTCGATTCTTGTTTGCCGCGTGAAAAGCCCCCTGAGCCAGGTTACCGAGGAGCGCGTGAAGGACTATCTGTCCTGCGTGCAGGATGAGCTGAAGGAAGAACTGCGTCTCGTTGAAATGGACGAGCTGGACAAGGTGCCGTTCGGGCTGGTCTATGTGGCTTCCGGCGGAAGCGAGGGCATCTTCCTTGAGAAATATCTGAAGCTGGCCGAGCGCCCGCTGTACATTCTTACCAGCGGCGAAAGCAATTCGCTGGCCGCTTCGATGGAAATTCTTTCCTACCTTCAGGCGCACGGGCATTATGGCGAGATCATTCACGGCAGCGTGAAGGACGTCGCCGCCCGCATCCGTGCGCTGAAGAGCGCCTATCAGGCGAAGGCGAACCTGAAGGGGAAGAAGCTGGGCCTGATCGGCGATCCCTCGGACTGGCTGATCGCGAGTCCGGCCGACGACGCGGCCTATCGCGCCAAGCTGGGCGTGTCGCTGGAAAAGATTCCAATGAGCGAATTGCAGGATGAGATCAAGAAGGGCGGCTATCCGGAGAACCGCTGGACGCTCGACCTGAAGAGCAAGGGCTACGACGCGGCCGAAATGGAAAAGGCGCTGAATGTGTATGGCGCGTTCCGGCGCATCGTCGACCGTCACGGCCTGTTTGGCCTGACCGTTCGCTGCTTTGATCTGCTGGACAGCGTGCACACCACCGGCTGTCTCGGCCTTGCCATTCTGAATGCCGAGGGCATTTATGGCGGCTGCGAGGGCGACGTGCCGTCGCTGATGTCGATGGTCATTCTGGGCGAGGTCTCCGGAAATCCTGTATTCCTGTGCAATCCCAGCCGCATTAACACCGAGAAGGGCGAAATGGTGCTGGCGCATTGCACCCTGCCGATGAACATGCCGGAAAGCTACCGCCTGACCACCCATTACGAGAGCGGAATCGGCGTTGCCGTGGCCGGTCATGTGCCGGAGGTTTCCTGCACGATCTTCAAGACCAACGCCGCGCTCGACCGGTACTTCGCAAAGGATGGCGAAATCGTCGGCAACCTTCAGGAGCCGACGCTCTGCCGCACGCAGATTCGCCTGAAGCTGGATGATTTCAGCTATTTCCTGACCCGACCGATTTATAACCATCACCTCGTAACCCTCGGCCAGCACGAGAAGGCTCTCGCGGAGTTCTTCCACCTGATTGGCTGATCTGAATAAGGAAAGCCGCTTCGACTTCTCGTGAGAGAGAACGAAGCGGCTTTTCTGCTGCTTTGAGCGGAAATCAGAGATTCTCGAAATCGTAGATCAGCCACGCGCCGTCCACGAGTTTGAAATACAGGCGGTAGGAGGTGGGGTAGGAGTTCTCCACGCCGCGGGAGACCGTGTTATAGTCGAAGTGCACGTCGCAGCAGAAGATGCTTTCGCCGAACATGGCGTAGTTTTCGGTGCGCTCGTTTTCAAAGGACTTTTTGTCCGCCTTTGTGAGCCACTTTGCGTCGATGTTCTTGATGGCTTCCGCCGCCTTGGAGCCGGTCTCCATGCGTTTGAGCACCCTTGCCTGCGTCTGGTTGTTCGTCGTGTAGAGGCAGATGTCCTTTGCGCATTCCAGAACATTCGCTTCGAACTGCGGCTTCATGGTTTCGTCGGCGTACTGGAACTGGTAGGAATAGGTGTAGTCCGATTCCTTCGTCAGCTCGCATTCGCTGCCGGACGCGTCGACCACGCGAATTTCCGGCTCGCCCAGCGCGCAGGTGAAGCGGTAGGTCGTCAGCGTCGGGGAGGGGTATCCCTCCGGCAGGTGTCCGTCGTAGAACAGCTTCGCGCCAGTCGAAATCGCCTGCTCGGCCGTCAGCGCCTTTCCGTTTACGTATACGGTGTCGCTGTCGCGGGCGGTGACCTCATAGGCCGCAAGCTGAAGAATCGACGTCTGAATCGACTTGAGCTCGTATTCCTCGGCGCGAAGCGTGAAGCCGAACATCGGCAGGATCTCAAACTCGGATTCGCCGGACTTCTTCAGCACAAACGTGGCGAAGCTCTTGCCGTCCGCCGTAACCGAATAGGTCTGCTCGTCCGGCTGCTCGGAGCGCACCAGCGTACAATCGATTTCGGCGTTCTCCGTCAGCCGGTTCAGGTAGGCAACGTATTCCTCCTTCGTTTCCATGTAATCGAGGGAGGAATCCTCATACGCATACAGCTGGTCGAAGTGCTTTTCCGTGAAAATGGCGCTCACTTCGTCGACGATCTTCTGCGACTTGGAAGCCGCTTCCTCGTAGGCTGTGAGGGAGGTATCGAAATAGCGATACACGCGCGTTCCGGCGAAAACGAGCAGCGCCACGAGCACGAGATAGATCACCCAGAAGCGAATGTTGCGAAGGCGCAGCTTGCCCTCGGTATAGCGGGTGTATTTCTTTTTGCGTTTGCTCATCAGTTTTCACCCCGTTTTACAATCCATGCGGTCGGCAGGCGGCGCGAAGCGGAAATCGCCATGCCGTCGTTCTTCTGTTCGCCCTCGTAGTACATGACGGTGGACGAGCCGCCGTCGAGGTTGCACGCGTTCACCGCGCCGTAGTCCTGCATCACCTTGATCAGGTCGGCATACGACGCGCCGAAGGAATTCGCCTGACGACCGTCGATGGCGAGCAGCAGCACGGCGCCGTCGCTGCGCTGGCCGATGGCGGAGCGCGGGTTCAGGCCGGAGCTGTTGCCCTTGATCGTGGCGGCCTTTCCGTTGACGATCAGCGCCGGGCCGAAAGCGACCGCGTCGCGCAGACCGATCTTCTCCGCGTCGTCGGAGGTATAGGTGCCGACGCGGAGAATGTTCTCCTTGTCGAAGCCGACCACCGTTTTATACGCGCCGTTGTCGGCACGGTTCAGGCGCTTGCCCTCGGAATACACGAGTCCCAGCGGCTCGCCGCCGTTTCCGGTGCCGTTCGCGTCGTAGAACGCGCCGGCGTTGATGCCGCCAACCGCGTCATAGGAAGCGATGATGTCGTTCACCTTTTTTCCGGCGTGTGCCTTGGAGAAGGGGTTATGGCTTACGCCGACTATCACCTGCGCCGGATCGCGCACGATCATCATATAGCCGCGATACGTCGGCCCCACGACTTCTTCAATGCGAACGCCGTTTTTGTCGAAGACCTCGCCGGTCTCCGCATCGCCCGTTTCATCGGCGAATGAATGCGCGCGAACGGTAACAAGGCTCGCGTCCGTCGCTTCCTCCGGCACGACGAGCGTGTTGCGCTGAATCGCTTCATCCGTCTTCTCAAACAGGAACAGATAGGGAACGAACTTCAGCGCGCTGGATTCCATGAGCGTCTGCACCACGAGGTCGCTCGCCGTCGGCGACGGGCCGCGCAGGAACTGCCCCACGACCATGACGACGATCGTCACGATTGCCAGAATCAGCGTAAGCAGAACCAGCAGGACGTGACGGAACGTGCCCCAATGCCACGCCCGGCGAACGCGCTTTTTCTCGCGCTTTTCCATTTCAACCAGCGTTCTGTGATCGCGCAGAAGCTGCTCTTCATCCAGACGCGTGTGCGATTTTCTCTCCGAATTGCGGGATGCCATCGTTTATTAAAACCTCCATACGGATATAGATACCGGTCTGCGCGCGGGAATGCGGCGCAGACCCGGTATCCTCCAACATTATAAGCGATTTTGGCGTTGCATGCAACAGGTATGTGTTATTTCGATTTGATATACGGCTTTCCGTTCGCCGCCGGGCCGCGCGCGCGTCCCACGAACAGAACCAGCGTAATGATCGTGACCACATAGGGGATCATCGAAATGATGTTCACGGGGATGGGGATGTTGACCGCCTTTTCGAACAGCGTGAACGAAATCTTCGCGTCGGAGCCCAGCACCACGCGCAGACCGTTGCAGAAACCGAAAAGGATGCAGCCGAGCATCGCGCCCTGCGGCTTGAAGTTGCCGAAGATAACAGCCGCGATGGCGATAAAGCCCTGACCGACGACGATCGTGGGTCGGAACGCGGAAACGGTCGCCAGCGTGATGGACGCGCCGCCGAAGCCGGCCAGAATGCCAGAAAGGATGACGCAGAGATAGCGAACCAGCGTCACGTTCACGCCCAGCGTATCCGCCGCGCGCGGATGCTCGCCGACGGCGCGCAGACGCAGGCCGAAGCGCGTGCGGTAAAACACGTACCACACCACGATCACCAGCAGGAAGGCGATATAGGCGGACGCGTAGGTGTTGAACACCAGATCGAAGAAGCCGTTCTGCCGGAACAGCTTTGCCGCGCCCTCCGGGAGGTTATTGCCCAGCCAGACGAACAGGTCGTTGAAGATGCGGGGCAGCTTGCTCTTGACGGGCATCGTTTCGCTCGTCCGGAACAGCAGGAAGCAGATATAGACCGACAGGCCGGAGGCGAGGAAGTTGATCGCCGTGCCGGAAATGGTCTGATCCGCCTGACAGGTGACGGTGGCGAATGCGTGCAGGAGCGCGAGCAGTCCGCCCGCGAGTCCCGCGCAGAGGAAGGCGAGCCACGGCGCGTCCACAAAGTGGCCGACCGCCGCGCCGGTAAACGCGCCGATGACAATCATGCCCTCAAGGCCGATATTGACCACGCCGCTCTTTTCCGAGAAGCAGCTGCCCAGCGCCGCGAAGAGAAGCGGAGGCGTATACATCAAAGTTGCGTTCAGAATCACGCCGATGGTAATCAGAACCTGATTCATTAGAACATGTCACCTCCCTTGATTCTGCGAACGAAGAACGCGCGGAACAGGCCGGAAATGGCGATAAAGAACACGATGCAGCCCATGATGATGTCGATGACTTCCTTGGGCACGCGGTCGCTGCCGACCTTCATGCGGGTGCCGGCGTACTTCATCGCGCCGAAGAACCAGCCCGCGAGCAGCGTTCCGAACGCGTTGCAGCCGCCGATCAGCGCCACGGTAATGCCGTTGAAGCCGTAGCTTTCCTGCGCGGCGAACTGGTTGATCTTGTAGTTCACGCCCAGCACCTGCAGGCCGCCCGCCAGCGAGGCCAGCGCGCCGGAGATCGCCAGCGAGACGATCACGCAGCGATTGGCGTTGATGCCCGCGTATTCCGCCGCGTCGCGGTTCAGACCCACGGATTTCAGGCGATAACCCAGCGTCGTACGGGAAATGATGTACCAGATGGCAATCACGCAAATGAGCGTCAGCACGATGCCGAAGTGCGTGTTCGAGGAAACCACGTTCGCCGGGAACCACTTGGAAATCGTAATTTTCGCTTCATCCGGAATGATCTTCGTCCACGTCTTGCCGCCGCCGACGTTCACGCTTTCCAGATTCACAATGAAATTGGAAAGGTAGAACGCGATCCAGTTGAACATGATCATGCACAGCACCTCGTGGGAGCCGAAGCGAACCTTCAGATAGCCCACGATGCCGCCCCACAGCACACCCGCGGCGATGGACGCGAGGATGCACAGGGGAATCAGCACCCACGCGGGCGCTTTCACGAAGATGGCCACCAGACACGCCGCCAGCGAACCGACGATGTACTGTCCTTCCGCGCCGATGTTGAAGATGCCGGTTTTAAAGGAGAAGGCGACAGAAAGACCGGTCAGGATGTAGGGATTCGCGTATTCGATGAACGAATAGGTCATCGATTTCGTGCTTAGCTTGCCGGTTTTCGCGTTCAGGAAGATGGCGCGGAACAGGCTGGCATACGCTTCCAGCGGGTTGTAGCCCGCGATCAGCAGCGCGATACCGCCGGCGATAAAGCCGACCAGAATGGAAAGAATGGTGTACGGAAAGCTGGACGAGACAATCTTATGAAGATTGCGGCTCAGCCGACGGCTTTCCAGCTGCTTTTTAGCCGACATGGTGCTCGCCTCCTCCTGCCATCATCAGACCCAGCTGCCGTTCGTTCGTTTCCTTGCCCGGCGCGGAATAGACGATTTTGCCCTCGAAGATTACGTCGATGCGGTCGGACAGGCTCATGATTTCGTCCAGCTCAAAGGACACGAGCAGAACCGCCTTGCCCTTATTGCGCTGATCTACGATATAGCGGTGCACATACTCAATCGCGCCCACGTCCAGTCCGCGCGTCGGGTTCACGGCGATCAGCAGATCCTTGTCGTTGGTAACCTCGCGCGCAATGATGACCTTCTGCTGGTTGCCGCCGGAAAGGGAACCGGCCGGATGCGTTTCGCAGCCGCGCGGGCGAACGTCGAATTTCTCGATCAGCTCGGTCGCGTGCGCGTGAATCGCCCTGCGGTTCAGCGTGCCAAGGAAGGAATAGGGGCGGTTTGAAATGTTCTGCAGCAGCAGGTTGTCCTCCACCGAGAAATCCAGCACCAGACCGTGCTTCTGCCGGTCGGCGGGGATGGAGGAGATGCCCAGCTCGTACAGGTACCGGGGGGATTTGTTGTAGGCGTCCTGCCCGTTCATGGTAACGGAGCCGTGCGTCGCCTTTTTAAGGCCGGTCAGAATTTCGACCAGCTCCGTCTGGCCGTTGCCGTCGATGCCGGCGATGCCCACGATTTCGCCGCGGCGCACGTCGATCGACAGGCCGCGCAGCACTTCTACCTTGCGGTAGTCGCGGGCGTGCAGGTCGCGAACGGAGAGAACCGTTTCCCCGGGCTGAATGGGCGCTTTATCGACAGTGAACTCCACGTTGCGTCCGACCATCATGCTGGCCAGATCGTGCTCGGTGACGTCACTTACATTCACAGTTGAAATGTATTTGCCCTGACGGATGATGGTGCATTTGTCAGCGCATTCCTTGATTTCCTTCAGCTTATGCGTAATCAGAATCACGCTCTTGCCCTCGCGGGTAAGGTTGCGCATGATTTCCACCAGCTCCAGAATTTCCTGCGGGGTGAGGGAGCTGGTCGGCTCGTCGAGAATCAGAATGTCCGCGCCGCGGTAGAGCACCTTCAGGATCTCCACGCGCTGCTGCATGCCGACGGAAATATCCTCGATCTTCGCATCCGGATCGACGTTCAGGCCGTAGCGCTTTGAGATTTCCACCACGCGCCTGCGGGCGCTGGCAATGTCGAGCCGCACGCCGTGTTTCACGGGTTCAAGGCCGAGGATGATGTTTTCGGTAACGGTAAACGGCTGAACCAGCATGAAGTGCTGATGCACCATGCCGATCCCCAGCTCAATGGCTTTGTTCGGCGAATCGATGTGCGCCTTTTTACCGTTTATAAAGATTTCGCCCTTTGTGGGCTGATACAGGCCGTAGAGGATGTTCATCAGCGTGGACTTGCCCGCGCCGTTCTCGCCGAGAATCGCGTGAATCTCTCCCTTGTTCACGGTGAGGTTGATTCCGTCGTTAGCCTTGAACGAGCCGAACATCTTCACGATGCCGCGCATCTCAACTGCCGCGGGAATCCGGTTTTCTTTGCCTTCCGAAGTCAAACGAGTTGCACCTCGCATTCATTGGGTTTTTGAAGGAGGGGGGATCGCTTTACCAGAAAAATCCCTGCCCGCCTGGCGAGCAGGGATTTGCGGAAATCAATTACTTGAAGGGATACGCATCCTCGCCATAGATGGCAGCGAACGCTTCAACGGTGGCGGGAACGACGATCTCGCCGGAGATGATCTTGGCCTTCGCGTCCTCGACCTTCGCGAGGGTGTCGGCGTCGATCAGCGTGGTGGTCTCGGCAATGTCAACACCGCCGGATACGATATCGTACACAACCTCACCGGCCTCGAGGGTGCCTTCGGTGAGAGCCTTGCACAGGTTGTAAACGCCGTTGTCAACGCGCTTCACGGCGCTGGTCAGAACGGCTTCGGGAGCCAGGTAGTTCTGATCCTGGTCGACGCCGATGGCGAACTTGCCCTGCTCGGCAGCCGCTTCGATAACGCCCATGCCCGTGCCGCCAGCCGCGTGGTACACGATGTCCGCGCCCTGCGCGTACATGTTGATGGTCGCGGCCTTGCCGCCAGCCGCGTCGCCGTAGCTGTTGGCGTTATAATGCTGAATGGTGCAGTCGGGGTTCGCAGCCTTGACGCCCGCGTAGTAGCCGACGCCGAAGGTGTTCATCAGCGGGGAAACCATGCCGATGACGAAGCCGACGTTGTTGGTCTTGGTCATGTAGCCGGCAACCAGGCCGACGAGGTAGGAGCACTGCTCGGTGGCGAAGTTCACGCCCGTGCAGTTGTCGGCGACGGAGCCGTTATCGATGATGGCGTACTTCTGCTCCGGGTGCGCCGCGCAGGCTTCCTTCAGAGCGTCGGCCATCATCCAGCCGATGCAGATGATCAGGTCGTTGCCTTCATCATAGAGGGTTTCGAGGTTGGTGGCGTAGTCGGCCTCGGTGACGGACTCGAGATAGGAAACCTCGACGCCCAGCTCTTCCTTGGCGCGCTGCAGGCCCTGCCAGGCCAGAGCGTTGAAGGACTGGTCGTTGATTCCGCCGGTGTCGGTGACCATGGCGACTTTGAAGTTCTCGGCGGAAGCCGGAACGGTCGCAAGGCCAAGAGCGAGAACGAGAGCCAGCGCGAAGCACAGGATCTTTTTCATGGGGTAGCCTCCTTAAAGAATGATAAAGAACCATATATATAATAACCCTTTTTCGATGAAATTGCAAGGGGAAATTGATGATTTTCACGCCAATTCACGCATTATTCCGTTCAGGAGCCGTCTGTTTGTTCGTTTTTTTTCATGCGTATGTTAAATATGATGACGCACACGGGAAAGCGTGAACGCGAAATTCCATCTGTGATATAATGAAGCAACCAACGAAAGAGGAGTGGGAGTTCATGAAAAAGCTCTGGAACGAGTTCAAGGCCTTTGCTTTCAAGGGAAACGTGGTCGATCTGGCCGTCGGCATGATGATCGGCAGCGCGTTCACCGCCATCGTCACCGCGCTGGTCAACAGCATTCTGATGCCGCTGATCTCTCTGATTACAGGCAAGGTGAGCTTTGAGCAGATGAAGTGGGTTATCGGGCAGACCGAGATTCCCTACGGCATGTTCCTGCAGGCGATCTTCAATTTCCTCGCCGTGGCCGTGTGCATCTTCTTCTTAGTGAAGCTGATCAACCGCCTGACGGCGCTGGGAAAGAAGAAGGAAGCGGAGGAAGCGCCCAAGGAGCCCGCGCGCCTTTGCCCCTTCTGCTTCAGCGAAATCCACAAGGACGCGACCCGCTGCCCGCATTGTACCAGCGAGCTGCCCGTCGAAACCAAACACTGAGCTTCCTGCATTGCCGGCGTGTCCGCAGCTGTTTCGGGCGTGCCGGCTTTTTTTCACCCCGCGCCGACAACACGATGGCAGGAGGAATGACGATGTACCGTATCTCCGTTCCGGTTACCAACTGGTTTCCAAACCGCACGCTCGACCGCGAAGCGACGCTCGCGGAGCTTCGCAGGGTCGGCGCGACGCGGGTATGGCTCTGCTCCGCGCGCGGCATCGAGGGAGAGACCCGTCTTGCGGAGGAGGAGCGGCTGCTGATTGAGAACCGCGCTTTCTTCGAGCAAAGCGGGCTTGAGGTCGGCGTGTGGATCTGTTCGCTGGGACACGGCGGCGCGCTGATTCAGGACGATCCGGACGCGCTGCGAAACGCAGGAAAGTACCGCCGCATGGTCGGCATGAACGGTACGACGTGCGACGACACCTTCTGCCCGTCGGACGAGGCCTTTGTGCGGGACTATGCCGACTGGGTGGGACGCATCGCGGCCACCGGCGCGAAGCTGATCATGCTGGACGACGACTACCGCCTGTGCGTGCGCCCGAACGGAAACGGCTGCTGCTGCGAATATCATATGAAGGAATACGAAAAGCGCGTCGGCCGGAAGATCGATCGTTCCGAGCTGAAAGCGCTCGTTTTCGGCGGCAGCGCCTGCCGGGAGCGCGACGAATGGCTGGATATGGGCAGCGACGCGCTGACGGCGCTCGCGCGGACACTGCGACGGCGCGTGGACGAAATAAACCCGAATGTGCGGCTGGGTATCAGCTCGGTGCTGTCCACATGGGACGCGGACGGCGTGGACGCGCTGGCGCTTTCCCGCGCGTTCGCCGGAAACACGCGCCCGTTCCTGCGGCTTTCCGGCGCGCCGTACTGGAAGGCGCGCGGCTTTCAGGGCGTGGGGCTTGGGCCATTGATCGAAGTCAACCGCATGGAGCTTTCCTTCCTGAAGGACGCGGACATCGAGCTGTTCACGGAGGGCGACACCTATCCGCGCCCGCGCTTCGCCACGCCCGCCAGCCATCTGGAGGCGTTCGATCAGGCGCTGCGCACGGACGATCGCGCGGACGGCATTCTGCGCTACACGATCGATTATACCTCTTCGCCCCGCTGCGAGCGCGGCTACGCCGACGCGATGCAGCGCAGCGCGCCCATATACCGCTGGCTGGAAGCGCACATGCGCGGCGGCAGCTTTGAAGGAACAAACGTCCTGTGCCGCCAGCATCGCCTTCGCGCCGCCGACCTGCGCCCGGACGTCAGCCTGGACGAGCTGGTCAGCCGCTTTTTCTTTTCCTCCGCGCAGCGGCTTTTGTGCGATAACAGCCTTCCAATTACCTATAATGGCCGCGGCCCGCACGTGGTGTTCGGCGAAAACGGCAAATACGTCACGGAGGAACAGCTTTCCGAGGGCGCGGTCATCGATATGGACGCGGCGCGCTTGCTGATGGCGCGCGGCGTGGACGTGGGCATTGAGCGAATGTCCGAAGAACGGGAGCAGGCAGGAGAAGAGTATTTCGAAGCCGACGACGAGTACGTCGCCACGACCGGCGCGCCGCGCTTTCGCGAAATTGCGCCGAAATCGGGCGCGGCCGTGCTTTCCCGAATCGGCGGGCAGCCGTCGTGCTTCCTGTATGAAAACGCGCGCGGGCAGCGCTTTGCCGTCTATCCCTTTGACATGTGGCGGGCGCTGAGCCGCTGGGGCATGACGCGCGGCTACTGCCGTCAGCGCCAGCTGATTCAGGCGCTCGGATGGGTCGGGCGCAGGCCGCTGACCGCCGTCTGCCCCGGCTATCCGGATCTGTATCTGCTCGTCAAGCGCACAGATGAAGGACTCGCCGTCGGCATGTGGAACCTGTCGGACGATTTCGCGATCGATCCGGCGGTAACGATGGGGGAGGGCGGCTCCGTTTCGCATGCGTTCGGCTGCGAAGCCGCACTCGACGGGCGCACGGTTCGGCTGAAGGCGGAAATTGCGCCGTATAGCTTCGCCGGATTCGTCGTACATTGATGCGCACGGCACGGAACCAACGCACGGGAGGCGATGAGGATGCATCACCATTCGAGCTTTCGCGAACGGAAGGCTGCGTTTCTGGACATCTATAATTTGAAGGACGACCACGCGAAGGGGCGGCTGATCAGCCTTGGCAGCTCGCTGATCACGTCCATGTACAACGTGTTCATCACCGGCATTTTCTACACCGGCTTTCTGTCGATGTACGACATTTCCATCACCGGCGTGGGCATTATTTCCTTTATCCCGTACATTGCCAGCTGCGTCAGCGTGTTTTCCGGCATGCTGCTGGAACGCATCCGCAACCGCAAGCCGTGGCTGCTCGCGTCCAAAATCGTGTTCTACGCGCTGTACATACTGGCGACGACGCTGATGCCGCAGTTTGTGACCGACCCGCGCCAGCGGCTGTGGTGGTTCATCGGCATTCTGTTCGTCGCCTACGCGGAATACGCGCTGTTCAGCCCGGGCATCACGCAATGGTTCTATGCCTTCTACCCGCAGGACAACGAGCGGCGCACGCAGTATATCGTACTCAATCAGGTGTTTTCGTCGATCATGTCCAGCGCCGTCCTGCTGCTGAGCGGCGTGCTCGCCGACGCGGTGGCGGGTTCGCCGCATCAGGCGCAGCTGATTCTGGGCTGCCGCTATTTCGCGTTCGTTCTGGTGCTGATCGACGTGGGCATGCAGGCGTGCGCCCGCGAATATCCCAGCGAGGCGCACGAGAAAATCCGCTTTTCACAGGTGTTCACGCTGCCGTTCCGCTATCGCAAGTTCCTTTTGTGCATGCTTTTGACGTTCATCTGGAACTACGTGGCCAACCTGAACAACGGCCTGTGGGCGTATCACCTTTTGAACCACATGCGGTTTCCCTACACGCTGATCAACGCCATGTCGGTGATGTATACGGTCATTCTGATTTTCACAAACACGCTGTGGAAGCGGGTGCTGCACCGGTATTCGTGGATCAAAACCTTCGGCATTGCCTGTCTTCTGTTTGTGCCGACGGAATTCATCTTCTTTTTCATGACGAAGAAGACGACCTTCCTGTACGTGCCGGTGTCCGTCTGGCAGAACCTGCTTTCGGTCGGGCTGAATCTTTCCTACGCCAACGTGCTGTATATGAACCTGCCGGAGGAAAATTCCACTACGCACATCGCGTTTTACTCCATCGGCGTGAACCTGTTCGCCTTCCTCGGTCTGATGACGGGCACGCTGGTCAGCTCCATCACCGGCGACACGCCGATGCGGCTGATGGGCATGGACGTGTACGCCGTTCAGTTTACCACGCTGATGCGCGGCGTGTCGCTGTTCGCCATCGGCTGGTTCTGCACGAAGAAGTGGCGGCTTCTGACCCGCGACGCGGACATTGCCGAGATCGAAACGATGGATAAGCAGGCACAGCTGAACCGTCAGGCGCGCCGCGCGAGACGGCGTTCCTGAACTTACGGCACCTCCGCACAACTCGGCGGCGCGTCGGGCGATGTCTTTTCCGTCCTCTGCGGCATGAAAATTCCTCGATTTACCCTACATAAAAAGCGCCGCGCGTCCTCCCGCCATGGTTCATGGGAAGGAAGCGCGGCGCGTCTTCGGCGAAGGTCATTCAGGAAGCTCGACCTTGTCCTTATCGTCGATCTCCACGCCGTCGATCTGAATGGCGCGATACTCCGCGCCGTCCGACTTCAGGCACTTCATGCAGTTGTCGCAGATCTTGTTCGGATCCAAATCACAGCGGTCGCATTCGCCGCAGTTGTCGCACACCTTGGTTTCATCCAGCACGCACATGCGCTTGTCACTCATTTTCGGTATCCCTCCGAAACAGCAGAAATCGCAGGTATTATACCGCTCTCCGCGGCAAAAGGCAAGAGCCGCGGGCAAAAAGGAGAACAAATGAACGAAGAAAAACGCTGTCCATGGTGCCTGTCCAGCCCGGAGATGCTTCGCTATCACGATGAGGAATGGGGCGCGCGCCAATGTCACGATGACCGGGCGCTGTTTGAGTTTCTGACGCTCGAGATGATGCAATGCGGCCTTTCGTGGGCCACCGTGCTCGCGAAGCGGGAAGCCATGCGCGCCGCCTTTGACAATTTCGAGCCTGCCGTACTCGCCGCTTACTCGGAAGCGCAGATTGCCGCGCTGTTGGAAGCGCCGGGCATCATTCATTCCGCGCGCAAGCTTTCGGGCATGGTGCGGAACGCCCGCGCCTTTGTGCGGATTCAGGCGCGCGAGGGTTCCTTCGACCGCTGGTTCTGGGCGTTTACCAAGGGGCAGACCGTGCGCTATCCCGCCCACAGCGCCGCTCCGGCCGCGAAAACCGCGCTGTCCGAGCGGATCAGCGCGGCGTTCAGGGAAGAGGGCTTCTGCTTCATGGGGCCCGTCGTCGTGTACAGCTTCCTGCAGGCGGTGGGCATGGTGAACGACCACGCGCCGGACTGCTTCGTTTTCAATCGCCTTTCCTGCACGGAAATCGAGGATCAGGACGCCTTTTTGTGAGCGTGCTTCTCGCGGAACGCGGGCAGCGCGGCCTGTCCCTGCGGGGTGACGGGCTTGATCCACTTTCCCGAATACAGGTGCCGGTGCATCAGCACAAAGCGAATCGGTTCGTCGATATAGCAGCAGGCAAAGATCAGCAAAAACGGCGAATGCCACACGCGGCCGGTCAGGCAGACCATCGGCAGCACCATGGCGTACATGAACGCGATTTCGAGAATCGTGCCGTACGCCGCGTCTCCGGCGGCGCGGAAGGTATCGTTCTGCGTCCAGTTGCACATGCGCACCGTCGCCGCCACGCAATACACGATCAGCATGCCGGTGCCGATGGTCAGCGACTCGCCGGACAGGCTCATGGCCTTCAGAACCGGCGCGTGTACGGCCAGCAGCAGAAGGCAGACCGTCAGGATACAGCTTCCGCAAAGGTATACCAGCCGCCACGCGCGCTCATAAGCTTCGTCCAGCCGCCCCGCGCCGATTCCGTTGCCCACAAGCACGGCGGACGCGTTGGAGAAGCCCGCGAAGAAGCCGATGACCAGACCTTCCAGCGTGCGGAACACCGCCGTGGCAGCAATCGCCTCCTCACTCTGCCGGCCCAGCACCACGTTGATGACCATGTTGCCCACGCCGATCAGGATCTCGTTCATGAGAATCGGGAAGCATTTATGGAAGTAGGACTTCAGCGCCGCGCGGTTCCAGCTGAAATGCCGGCGCAGCTTGAAAAGGTAGGGATGCTTCACAGCCCCGGACAGGATGAGAATCGTAATCACGTTCACCGCCGCCGAAATCACCGTCGCCAGCGCCGCGCCGCGCACGCCCATCTGCGGGAAGCCGAGCTTTCCGTGAATGAGCACCCAGTTTAAGAACGCGTTCGTCGCCACGGACGCAACCGCGCCGAACATCGGAATGCGCACGCGCCGCGTCGAGCGCAGAAGCGCGCACATCGCCATCGAGAAAATCTGAAGCGGATAAGCAAAGCCGACGATCGCCAGATATTCCTCGCCGGGCTTCTGAATGACCGGCTTATCGGTGTAAATGCGCATAACCGCGCCCGGGAAGGCGACGGCCAGCGTCATGAAAATCAAACCCACGACCATCATGCAGCTGAGCGTAAGCCCATAGGCGCGGTTTACGCCGCCGTCATCCTTCGCGCCGAAATACTGCGACATAAACAGGATGCCGCCGCCGACAAAGCCCCAGTAGCCGGAGAACATCAGCGACGAAAACTGCGCGCACAGACCCACGCCGCCGACCGTTTCCTTGCCGAGGGACGCGAGCATCACCGTGTCGATCATGCTTCCCGTGGTCGTAAGAAGGTTCTGGAGCGCGACCGGCACGGCAATCGCCGCCACGCTTTTCAGAAACGCGCGCCACGGGAAGGAGGATTTATGGTTCATCGGAATCATGCCTTTCTGCTTTTATTTCTTACATTTGCCGGAACAGCGCGATCACGCGCCCCAGCACCGTGACGTCACGCGCGTAAATCGGCTGCATGGCGGAGTTTTCCGGCTGAAGCCGTACGCGGGTTTTCTCATAGAAGATGCGCTTCACCGTCGCTTCGTCGTCGATCATGGCCACGACAATATCGCCGTTTTCCGCGTGGCTCTGGCGGCGCACGATCACAAAGTCACCGTCCAGAATGCCGGCCTCGATCATGCTTTCACCCTGCACGGACAGGATGAACACCTCGTCGCCGCCCACCAGATTCTGCGGGAGCATGTAGTATTCCTCAATGTTCTGCTGCGCTAGAATCGGCATGCCCGCCGTCACCCGGCCGACCAGCGGCACGCTGCGCCCTCTGACCGTCGCCGTGTCCGTCAGCTCCAGCGCGCGCGGCTTTGTCGCGTCGCGGCGGATGTAGCCTTCCTCCTCCAATCGGTTCAGGTGCGCGTGTACCGTGGAGGTCGATTTCAGCCCGACCGCCAGACAGATTTCACGAACCGAGGGCGGATAGCCCTTGTCGTCAATCTCCCTGCGAATGAAATCCAGAATCTGCATTTTCTTTTCGGACGCGTCGCGCATGCAGTCTTCCTCCCGTTTTTCTTTCGATGATTTCGATTATATCACGGGTCGCCTTAAAAAGCAAACATTTGTTCGAAACTTCACCAAAGATTTCCCGGGAAATGAATGGAAGCAGCCTTCGTTTCCGAATTCCGCTTCCATCTCATCTTTTCCGAATCGCTTACGCCTTCTGACCGGCGCGCTCCTTGGCCTTTTCGGCGCGCATGATCGGCAGCCACTCCCTGAACGCGATCACAATCGGCACACCCAGACCGAAAATCGACATCAGCAGGCAGTTTCTGAATTCCTTTTTCGCATTGACATACTCGGCGCTCGGCATAACTTCCTGTTCCCCCTCCGGCTCAAATTCCAGAATATTATACATCGTGCCTTCGCTAATTTTCCGGAAAGAATGCTCCCGGCCGCAGTTCATGTGCAAATTTGTGCTATAATATACATGAAATGTAGGGGAAGGGGAGTTGTTTCATGAAACGTCGCCGGTGGACAGAGTGTTTGATCGAGTGGCTGATTGATGCGCTGATTTCCTTCGGGATTCTTTTGGCGGCGACGCTGATCTCCCTTGCGCTTTCAAAGATTCACGACGACAACAACACGTTTTCGATGTCCCTGTACATTCTCGCCGTCGCGCTCATCGCGCGCTTCACGCACGGGTATATTCACGGCATCGTCGCGTCCCTCGTTTCGGTCGTGTGCGTGAACACCATATTCACCCATCCCTTCTGGGAGTTCAACATGTCCATCGCGGGCTATCCGCTCACATTTCTTTCGATGCTGCTGGTGTCGCTGATCATCAGCGCGCTGACCAGCCAGATCAAGCGGCAGGAGCAGCTTCGCTACGAAATGGAAGCGGAAAAGATGCGCGCAAACCTTCTGCGCTCCGTATCGCACGATCTGCGCACGCCGCTGGCTTCGATTCTGGGCGCAAGCTCGGTGTTGATGGACGCAGACGCCAGCGCGAACGTCAACCGCGACGAGATGCTGCGCCAGATCAACCGCGAGGCCAAGTGGCTGATTCGAGTGATGGAGAACCTTCTGTCGGTCACGCGCTTCTCCGGCGGCAGCGTTTTGCTGAAGAAGGATACGGAGGTCGTGGAGGAAATCGTCGGCAGCTCCATCGTGAAATTCCGCCGCAACAATCCCACCATTTCCATTTCCGTCACCAAGCCGGAAGAGATTCTGCTCGCGCCGATGGACGCGACGCTGATCGAGCAGGTGCTTCTGAACCTGTTTGAAAACGTGGTCGCGCACGGCGAAAACGCCTCTCATATCGAGGTCACCATCGCCCGCGCGGGCAATCACGCCGTGCTGTCCGTGGAGGACGACGGCGTGGGCTTCCCGGATTCCCTTCTGAAAAGCGTATTCGACGGCCGCGCCATGCTGCTGCGCAGTCAGCCCGACGGCCGCCGGAACATGGGCATCGGCCTGAGCGTATGCCGCTCGATCATCCGCGCCCATGGCGGCGATATTACCGCTTCCAATCGCGCCCGTGGCGGCGGCTGCGTGAAGTTCTGGCTCCCCTGTGAAGAGGAGGAAAACCATGCGTACTGAATATCCCTGTAAAATCCTGGTCATTGAAGACGACGCCGGTATCTGCCGTTTCCTGCGCGCCACGCTGACGGCCGCGCACTATGATGTGATCGTGACGGACACCGGCAAAAAGGCGTTGGAAATTGTCTCCTCCCATTGTCCGGACTGCATCCTGCTGGATCTGGGGCTTCCGGATCTGGACGGCAACGACATCATCCAGAGCATCCGCGGCTGGACGAAAACGCCGATTATCGTCATTTCCGCTCGCTCAACCGAAGAAGATAAGGCGCGCGCGCTCGACCTCGGCGCGGACGACTATCTCACCAAGCCCTTCGGCTCCATCGAGCTGATGGCGCGCATCCGCACGGCGCTGCGCCACACGCGCACGACCATGGAAAACGACTCCATCGCGCTGAGCGGCGTCTATACGGTGCGCGGGCTTACCGTCGACTATAAGAAGCACAGGGTATTCATGAATGGCACGGATACGGGTCTTACACCCAACGAGTACCGCATCGTCGCGCTGCTCGGCCAGCACGCCGGGCAGGTGCTGACCTATAAGCAGATCATGAAGGAAATCTGGGGGCCGTATGCGTCAAGCGACAACAAAATCCTCCGCGTTCATATGGCCAACATCCGCCGCAAAATCGAACCCAATTCCGACGAGCCGCGATACATCTTCACCGAGGTCGGCGTGGGCTACCGCATGGCAGACGAGGAAAGCAACGAATAGGGGAGACCGCCGGAAGCTTCGGCTTCCGATTTTTTTATAGAAAAAGCCCGAATACCAACCGGTATCCGGACTCCATGGAGCATAGGAGATTCGAACTCCTGACCCCAACACTGCCAGTGTTGTGCGCTACCAACTGCGCTAATGCCCCGTGCTCTTTCGAACGAATGATATTATAGCACGGACGTGCGGCAATGTAAATAGGGTTTGTGAAACTTAACAATCAGTTCATTCGCATCGTTCGCTTGTAGCTGTACAGGAAGAACAGAATTTCGGCTATCGCCGTGATCGTCCACGAGAAGACGTACAGCAGATACAGCGACGGAATCGTTTTGAAATGCGCGAAGATCGTATAGACCCAGATCACACGGAACACGCACGAGCCGAGGATCACGATCACCGTGGGGCCGAAACTCTTGCCGATGCCTCGGGAGGCAGCGATGGTGCAGTCCATGAACGCGCTCACGCAATAGGAGAAGCCCATGATGCGTATGCGCTGCATGCCCGCCTGCACAACGTCCGTCTCATGATCCTGCGTGAACAGCCGAAGGAACGTCTCTCCAAAGAAATACAGCAGGCCGCCCAGCAGCAGGCCGACGAGAAACGAGTAAATCAGGCTCACGGCATAGCTCTTGAGCACGCGATCCTGCTTTTTCGCGCCCCAGTTCTGTCCCATGAACGTGGAGCAGGCGGTGTAAAACGCCGCCATCACGTTGTAAATCAGCGCGTCGGCGTTCGCCGCGGCGGAGTTTCCCTCCACCATGACCGTATCGAGGGAATTCACACCCGCCTGAATGAACAGGTTCGCAATGGCGAAAATGGCGTTCTGGAGACCGGCGGGAAGGCCGAGTCCCAGCAGGTGCCGCGCGTGCCCTTTGTAAAAGCGCACTTTCTTCAGGCTCAGGCGGCAGTCGTCGTGCTGGCGGCTCATGTGCCAGAGGATCATCGCCGCGGACATGTATTGCGTGATGATGCTCGCGAGCGCCACGCCGTTCTCGGCCATACCGCAGACGATGACAAAGAAGAGGTTCAGAATCACGTTGGCCACGCCCGCGATCGTCAGGTAAATCAGCGGACGCGACGTGTCGCCGTTGGCGCTCAGAACGCCGTTGCCATAGTTGAACAGTGCCAGCGCAGGCATGCCCAGCGCGTAAATGCGGAAATAGAGCTCCGCGCCGTCGATCAGCTCCGGCTTGGTGTTCAGAAGGTTGAGCATGAAGCGCGCCAGCAGAAGGCAGAGCGCGCAGATGAGCAAGCCCGTCAGCAGGCAGACCAGCAGCGCCGTATGAGTGAATTCAAACGTCTTCCGTTCTTCCTTCGCGCCCAGATGCTGCGCCGTGATGACGTTTACGCCGCTGCCCATGCCGATCAGGAAGCCGGTGAACAGCGTCACGAGAATCGTCGTCGAGCCGACCGCGCCCAGCGCCCGCGCGCTCGCGAAGCGGCCGACGACCGCCACGTCCGCCATGTTGAACAGCACCTGAAGCACCTGCGAGAACATCAGCGGCACGCTGAACGCGAAAATCTTCTTCCAAAGGGAGCCTGTGGTCATGTCCATGCTTTCGCCGGCGGCGAAAAGCGCCTTCCTGTTCATCGTTTGAACCCTCGCTTATCAAAGTGACGCCATTATACGCCGTCTGTTTTCAGATGTCATGCTTTTCAGGTTAAATGATATTCGTATACAAGGATAAAAAAATCGGATCTGCTTTCACAGACCCGACCTTCCATGGAGCATAGGAGATTCGAACTCCTGACCCCAACACTGCCAGTGTTGTGCGCTACCAACTGCGCTAATGCCCCGCATTCCGTTCATCACCGGAACGGGAATTATTATAGCACCGAAGCGCACGTCTGTAAATAGAATATATGTAAATGTGTGGAAAACATTTGGCTTTTTATGGTATTTCGCGGGCGCAAGAAGGATTTTCGCGGGAAAGCGTTGAATATTCTGGGGGAACGAAGGGAATACCTCCCGGAAAGGAAGTTCTTTATGAAAATCGCGGATGCACATTCCGACACGCTGTATGCGATTGCGCTTGAGGGCGTCGCGCCCGCGCAGGCCATGGCTTCGCCTGAAAACCTGAAAAAAGGCGGCGTGAGCCTGCAAACCTTTGCTTTGTTTACCGGCCGAAAGGGGCCGGCCGGAACGCCGTATCAGGACGCGCTCAAAATGATCGAGGCGTCCAAATCGCTTCCCATCCCGATGCTCACCGGCGACCTGCCCGACGCGCTGCCCGACGCGCCCACCGGCATTTTTTCCATCGAGGGCGGCGAAGCGCTGGAGGGGAAGCTCGAGCGGCTGGAGGAGTTTGACCGGCTGTGCCGCGTTCGCATGATCGCACTGACGTGGAACCACGAAAACGAAATCGGCCATCCGGCGAAGTTCGGCCCGGAAGGCGGCCTGAAGCCGTTTGGTCTGAAGCTGCTCGCGGAAATGGATCGGCTGGGCATCTATGCCGACGCGTCGCATCTGAACGAAGCAGGCTTCTGGGACATTGTGGAGCACATGACGCTGCCGCCGATTGCCAGTCATTCCTGTTGCCGCGAGCTGTGTGACACGCCGCGCAACCTCTATAAGGCGCAGGCCGAAGCGATCATTCAGAAAAACGGCTTTATCGGCGTGAACTTCTATCCGCATTTCCTTACGAAGGCGGAAAAGGCCACGGTGGAGGACGTTGTGCGCCACATCGACCGCTTCTGCGAGCTGGGCGGCGAGCACATCGTCGGCTTCGGCTCTGATTTCGATGGAATCGAGGTGCAGCCGGAGGGTCTCGCGTGCGCCGCGGACTTCCCGAACCTGATCGAAGCGCTTCTGAAGCACGGCTATACCGACGCGCAGGTGCGCGGCTTCGCGGGCGAGAACCTGTTTTCCGCGCTGAAACGCGCTGAACGCGCGCGCCGGGTGTAACGCCGCGCCGCCCTTTCGAATACGCTGGCAATAGTTCGAAAAGGGAGGCATGATCTTCATGGCAAATACCACCTGTCCCGCGGGCTCTCTTCGCTACTCCTGGCGTTCGGGCGACACGCTCGTGCGCATTGCCACCGCCTTCGGCACCACCGTGAGCGCGATGCGGGATATCAACCCCGACATCGACTTCACGAAAATCACCGCCGGTACCGACGTGTGCATTCCCACGCGGATGCTGACCTGCCCGGATTCCGACCTGTACGCTATCCAGAAGGGCGACACGCTTTCGGCGCTGGCCGCGAAATACGGCGTTACCACCGCCCGGATGCTGGAGCTGAACCCGTATGTGGAGCCGACGCAGCTGGCCATCGGCCAATACATATGCGTGCCCAAAACCACGCCGTCTAAGCCCACCTGTCCGGAGGGCGAATGCTGCATCGAACCCGAACCCGCGCCGGACTGCAACATGCTGCGCAGGGCGCAGAGCGCCTGCTCGGCCACCGACACGGTGCAATGCGGCCAGACGCTGGCTGACATCCTGACCAAGTACGGCATGAGCTTCGCGGAGTTTAGTTATCTGAACCCGACGCTCGTGTATTCGGCGCTTCTGCCGGGGCAGAAGTATCAGTATCCGCTGAAGGCCTGCAACTGCTCCGCGAGCGGACGCTACCGCGTGCAGTCCGGCGATACTATCGCGAAAATCGCCGCCGGCCTTGGCATCACGGCTTCGGAACTGCTTCGGCGAAACCCGAACCTCACGCCGTCTGAATTCGTCGCCGGAACGCAGATCTGCGTAACCTATCCCGAATAAACTTCTACGGAGGAACCGATGAAACGCCTGATCGCGCTGCTTTTGTGCCTGACGCTGTTCCTGTCCGGCTGCTCGTCGCCGCCGCAGGACGAAGCGGAAAAGGAGCTTACCATCTATGCTTCGTTTTACCCGGTGTACGCGCTCACAGCGGCGATCGTTTCGGACATTCCCGGTATGCGGCTTCATCAGCTGGTGCAGCCGCAGGACGGCTGTCTGCGGAATTACACGCTGTCGGACTGGGATCTGTACACCGCGTCCAACGCGGATGCGCTGATCCTGGCCGGCAGCGGCCTTGAATCCTTCGCCGACACGGTTTCCTCGCTGGGCGAAAACGGCCCGGCGGTCGCGCGCGTGCTGGGCTCGCTCGTGCTGCGCACGGAGGAATGGGGGAGCGAGCACTTCTCCGGCGTGAACCCATGGCTGTTCCTGTCGGTCGAGGGCGCACGGCAGATTTCGGAAGCCATCGCCGCCAACATGCTTGAGCTCGACCCCGCCTGTGAAAACCTGTATCTCGCCAACCTCCACGCGGCGGACGAGCGCCTGTCCGCGCTGAAAACGGAAATGGCAGACATTCTGGCCGGAGCCAATCTTACCGCGCCCGTCGCCGTTCTGCACGAGGGGCTGTTCTATCTGGCCGACGAATGGTCGCTGAACGTCGTCACGGCCATCGAGCGCGAAAGCGGCGATACGCTGAGCGAGGAAGCGCTCGAAACGCTCTCGCAAAGCGGCGCGCGCGTCGTTCTGATCGAAAAGCAGGCGCCGGAAGCGCTTGTGAAAAGGCTGGAAGCGGACGGCTATCGCGCGGCGCTGATCGACACGCTCTCCACCGGCAACGAAACCATGGGCGCAGACGGATACTACGCCGCAATGAAAAACAACGCCCGCGCGCTGAAAACAGCGCTCGCGGACGCGGATTGAGAGGAACTATGAAACACGTAACCGTTTATACCGACGGCGCCTGCTCCGGCAATCCCGGCCCGGGCGGCTGGGGCGCGGTGCTCATTTACGGCGAAATGCGCCGCGAAATGAGCGGCGCGGAAGCGAACACCACCAACAACCGCATGGAGCTGACCGCGGCGATCAAGGCGCTGGAAGCGCTGAAGATGGCCTGCACGGTCGATTTATACTCCGACAGCGCCTATCTGGTCAACGCCTACCGGCAGAACTGGCTGACCAACTGGGTGCGGCGCGGCTGGCTGAAGGCGGACAAAAAGCCCGTGGAAAACGTAGACCTGTGGAAGCGCCTGCTGGAGCTGAGCTCGTTCCACACCGTGACGTGGCACAAGGTGAAGGGGCACGCGGACAACCCCGAGAACAACCTCTGCGACCGTCTGGCGACGGACGCGGTAAAGCGTCTGCGGCAGGCGTAATGGCAGACGCTTTCGCTTTTCCCGTCACACTTTGTTTGTCTGAAGCAGAAATGTCGATGGAAGTTTTATCCATCGACATTTTTGCTTCAGCTTTTCTCGTCCCGCTTCATCTCGTCCGAATTTGTCTCGCCCGAAGCCGGCGTCTGCGCGTCATTGGACGGCCTTTCCGCCGGCGCTTCCTCGCGCAGGCGCACCTTTGTGGCGGCATACCGGCGGTGCTGATCCTGCATGGCAGCGTAGTGCCGCCGCGTCGTATTGATGTCCGCGTGACCCAGCACGTCGGCCACAAGGTAAATATCGCCCGTTTCATTATATAAGTTTGTGCCGAAGGTCGAGCGCAGCTTGTGCGGGCTGATGCGCTTCTTCAGCGGAGCCGCGATCTGGGCGTATTTTTTCACCATGTTTTCCATCGCGCGCACGCTCATGCGCGTCTTCTGAAGCGACAGGAACAGCGCGTTTTCATGACCCGGCAGCGCCTCGATCGTCTTTCGCTCGGCAAGGTACGCCTTCAGCGGGCCGACGACCTCGTCCGGAAAGTACAGAATCGCCTGATTTCCGCCCTTGCGGGTGACGAGAAAGCCGCCTACGTCAAAATCCAGATCGTCCATATCGATGCCCACGCACTCGCTCACGCGGATGCCCGTGCCCAGAAACAATGACAGAATCGCCAGATCGCGCTTCTTCGTGGCGTTGTGAAACCGCCGCTGACCCTCGGTGAGCGCGTCTCCGGTTTCCACCGCGTCGAGCATGCGCGCCACCTCGTCGATCTCAAGGCGCAGAATCGGCTTTTCGTGCCGTTTGGGCGTGTTCACCAGCTCCGTCACGTTCTGCTTGATCATCTGGTTCCGATACATCCATTTGAAGAAGGAGCGCACGGAATAAAACTTCCGCATCTTGCCAAGCTCCTGATTGGTGATAATCTTTTCATCTTCATCAAAGTAAAGCGTTAAATAATCCAGATATAACGATATATCGCGCGCCGTGATCTTATTGAATTCAGAAGCATTCCACGAGATCATCGGACGCGCGCCGAACGCGGGATTTTCGCGTTCCAGATACCGGAAAAACAGGCTCAGGTCGCGGGCATAGGCGTAGCGGGTCAGCGGCTGGGTGTCCTGCTGGATGGCAAGAATGAACTCCGAAGCCGCGTCCGGCAGATCAGCCAGAATCTGTTTGGTCGTTTCCTGAAGATGCCGCGCGGTCTTCAGGGCATAGGTAACTTTCTGTGGCACGAAAAGAACCTCCGAAAACATTGCGTGATTGGAATTCCATGAAACCAAATCACACGCAAAACAATTTCCGCGGAAAGACGGCGCACGATCGGAAGTGCGCAAAATCGAATCACGCATAGCAAATCCGTTCAACGCGAAACGAACGGCCGATAGCCGATAAAGCCCTCAGAAACGCGCTCTATCCGAAAAACTTCGAAAATCCGGGCAGGCCTCTCTTTTCCGGCTTTTCTCGGCTCAATTCTTCGTAAAAGCTGTCTTTTCCGCATAGTTGAAGTATATCAGGTTTATTCCCCTTTGTCAAGGGAATCCATGAAAAAAGAGCCGCCGTCCGCGTTTTCCGCGGCTCGGCAGCCCGGTCGTTCTCCCTTGATGGAACGAAGCGTTCACAGTCCAACGATCGTAAATGCATCATGCTCTTCGAAGATTCATTGACTCACGTTTCTGCTTCGCGAAGCACCTTATATCTCGGAGCATTCGTCACCCTGACTCAGCCGGAAAATTTCCTTCCATTGTTCCATCGTCAATGCCGATGGAATCCGGCAGTCAGTCCTTCCCTATTGAAATTCAAAATAACCGCAAGTCACGCGCGGTCTGATCGGATAATCGAATGCCAGACCTCATCGCATATCCCCTGATTGTTCTTCCCCGCCTGCCGCCAGACGCCTTCCAGCTTCATCCCGGCCTTTTCCATCACCCTGCCGGACTTCGAATTTCCGGGATCGTGGCAGGCCGCGATTCGATTCAAGCCCACCTCGTCAAACAGAAAAGCAATCACCGCCTTCAGCGCTTCGGGCATGATTCCCCTTCCCCACAGGGCGCGGCTCATGCAATAGCCCATATCCGCCGATTCAACGGCTTCATTGAGCTTTACAACGGAGATGTTCCCGATCACCCTGCCGGTTTCCTTGTATTCGATCGCCCAGTTGTAGGAATTGTCGTCCCGATACCTCTGAACCCAGATTTCCAGCAGCTTTTTCGTCACATCGACGCTCGTGTGAACCGGCCACGTCAGATATTTCGTCACCTCCGGATCCGACGCCCAGTTCTCATACATATCCTCGGCGTCCTCGGGCGTAAATTTTCGCAGGATCAGGCGGTCGGTTTCCAGCGTCTTCGTTCCCATCGGTTTCATCAAAGCATCCTCCTTTTCAATCCAGCGCCGCGTAGAGAATCGGCATCAGCCGCATGCCGCAGTTGTTGTACGGCATCATGTTCTGCATGTACACGACGTACATTTCCTCCGCAGGGTCCACGGCCATCCACGTGCCCATCATGCCGTCCCAGCCGAATTCCCCCGCGGAACCATTGATCGTCCACGGCCTGAGATGCGTGCGCATGCCCAGCCCGTAGCCGTAGCCGCGCTCCGTCCAGCCGAAATCTGCCCGCTGCGCTTCTGTGAGCTGATCGGTGCGCATCATTTCAATCGTCTTTCGGCCGAGGATTCGCTGCCCGCGGCGCGTTCCGCCGTTCAAGAGCATTTCACAAAAGTGCGCATAATCGTCGATCGTCGAAACCAGCCCGCCCCCGCCGGATTCATACGCCGGCTGCGACAGGTAATTCTTCAGGAAATTAACGCCCTCGCATTCTGTATACGCGCCGCCCTTCCACTCGTGCGCACGGGTGAATCGCGCATGCTTCTCCGGGCTTACAAAGAAGGCCGTGTCGACCATCTCAAGCGGCGCAAAAATATTTTCCTTCAGATATTCGCCGTAGCGCTGTCCGGAAACGACCTCCACCACCGCGGCGGCAATGTCGTGCGAAAGCCCGTACTTCCAGCGCTCGCCCGGATGGAAGCTCAGGCAGGCTTCCTTCGCCACGCGGCGCGCCTTTTCCAGCGTGGGCGCATCCTCGCCGCTCTCTTCCATTTTTTCAAGCGCCTGATACACCGAACGTTCGCCCGCATCTCCCTCGCCCGGATAGGAAAGCCCGCTCGTCATCGTCAGAAGGTGCTTGATGGTAATGGGCCGCCTCGGCTTCCCGTACCGCACGCTTCCATCCGGCTCCGCAATGCCCACCGGCATATCGCGGAATTCCGGAATAAACTCGTACAGCGGATCTTCCAGATACACCAGTCCGCGCTCGTACAGCTGCATGACCGCCGTCATCGTGATCGGCTTGGTCATGGAATACAGGCGAAAAATCGTGTCTCGCCGCACGGGGTCGCGACGCTCCACGTTGGCAAAGCCGTGTTCCAGATAGGTTTCCTCGCCCTTCCGGCACACGAGCAGGCTGCATCCAGCCACCTTGCCCGCGTCGAAATTGCTCTTCATCTTCCGCTTCAGATCCTCCAGCCGTGATGGATTCAGCATAACACGCCCTCCTTATACCCCGTAAATATGTACGCAAATTCCGTCTCGTCACAGGATTCCACGCGAAATCCTGCGCGTTTCAATCTCTCTTCTGTCTCTTCCGGCGCGTCGGGATGCAGCCGCACGCGCCTTTGCCCGCATTCCAGCCATTCGCTCTGGTTTTTGTCAATCGAGAGCACGAACCGTCCGCCGGACGCAAGAAGCGCGTAGGCCTTCCGAAACGCCGCATCCTTCTCGCGAATATGCATAAACGTCAGCGAGGAAAGGATCACGTCAAATGTTTCCTCGAACGCCTGCGAAAGGAAATCTCCCTCGGCCAGCTGCACGTTCGAAAACGCCGCCAGATTCTCCCGCGCACGGGCAATCGTCTTAGTCGAAAGATCAATCCCAACAAACGACCGGCAGCGCGGCGCGACCTGTCTCGCCAGCCGACCCGTGCCCACGCCAATCTCAAGCGCGCGCTGCGTGCCGTCCAGCGCAAGCCGCTCCATGAAAACCGCCCCGTCCCACTTTTCCATATACGCGCGCAGCGGCTCCGGATCGTATACGGGATCGTTCCCCTCCGTCACCAGCGCGTCATAATGCGCCGCCACCGAAACCGTTTCCATCATCTCATCCGCCTTTCCGTCAAAACCATTATAGCATATTGGAAGGATATATGTAAAGATTGGAAGCATATTTAAACCTGACCGAGAAAGGACGCCGCCAAAGCGCGAACGAATTCTGGAAACGTCTCAGCTTCAGCTTCAGAAACTCCGCGTTGACTGCATTCAAAGACGCGTTAACGTTCGAAGCAAACGCAGGATAACGAAAATCGTATTCGAAAACGAAGCAGTTGTGTTTGAAGCGAACGCAGGACAGCGGAACCCGCATTCGAAAACAAAACGGCTTTGTTTAAAGTGAACGCTGAATAACGAAAAGCTCTTGGGTTCTTTCGAACTCAAGAGCTATCACTGCGGGAAACAGGACTTGAACCTGCACGAATCGTAATGATCACTAGAACCTGAATCTAGCGCGTCTGCCAATTCCGCCATTCCCGCGAAATGCCTTCCCTTTCGAGAAGGACTTTGGTGGGCAGGGGTGGATTCGAACCACCGAAGTCTGCGACGGCAGATTTACAGTCTGCTCCCTTTGGCCACTCGGGAACCTACCCACATGTATCTTCACCGAAGAAGAGCTGGCGAAGGGACTCGAACCCGCAACCTGCTGATTACAAATCAGCTGCTCTACCAATTGAGCTACGCCAGCGGATCCAATACCAGAAACTCCGGCAAAAATTCGAGAAGCGATCCGGAAGGGGCTCGAACCCTCGACCTCCAGCGTGACAGGCTGGCATTCTAAACCAACTGAACTACCGGACCATACTGGGCCTTCAGGGACTTGAACCCCGGACCGATCGGTTATGAGCCGACTGCTCTGACCAACTGAGCTAAAGGCCCAAGCGTCACCTGAAAGACCAAGAAAACGACCTCTACGGGATTCGAACCCGTGTTACCGCCGTGAAAGGGCGATGTCTTAACCACTTGACCAAGAGGTCTCATTCCACTCGGGGTGACAGGATTCGAACCTGCGGCCCCATGCTCCCAAAGCACGTGCGCTACCAGACTGCGCTACACCCCGAACTCCTCAGTCCATTGGACCGTGCCTCGCAAGCGACGTACACTATTATAGCGATACGCACCCCATTTGTCAATACCTTTTTTCACCTTTCAATGTTAATTCCAATGTTTTATTTTCTCGAGCCAATTCCGCGCGAATTCCCGATATTCCTCGTCCCGGATAACGCCCAGGAAGTGCACATAGCACTGCGCCATATAGTACCTCACCGCACTTTCGTCGCAGCTGCCCGCCTTCCGGTATCCGGCCAGAAAGCGCTCCACCTCTTCCTCCGTCCGCAGGAACTTCTGACCGGGACGCAGAAACAGCGCCCACGCAATGTCGAAATCGCGGTTGCCATAGCCCGCCAGCTCGAAGTCCAGAATCGCGCTGATGTGATGTTCCTTCCAAAGCACGTTGGCATAATGGAAATCCCCGTGACAGAACACGGTTTCCCCATTTTTCGGAGAATCGGCAAAGAACTCGTCCAAGAACGTCAGCTTCAGTTCTTCCAGCGTTTCCCGCGTCGGCCGATGATGAAACCGCCGCTCCGCCCGCGGCCCAGCCTTCAGCGTCTGCGCGTGCAAGCGCGCCAGCGCCTCGCCGTACTCCTCCATATAGGAAAGCGCCGCGCCGTCTTCATTGTCCCCCACGATCATGGACAGCCGCTCGCCGGGTCTTTCCTCGGTTACGGAAAACCGGAAGCCCTCGCGGTCACAGTCAAGCACTCTCGGAAAGATGGGCGCGTCCAGCTGTGAAAGGATGTTCACTTCATTCGCAAGGTTCGCGCTTTCCTGCCGCGCGACCTTTACGTAGGCCGTCACTTCCCGTCCTTCCCATTCTCCGCGCATGCGGAACACATCGTTGCCCGCGTGCGGATAGCCCAACACCTCGGTCGGCCGGAATTCATGATACGCCAACGCAAACGGATCGCAGGTTTCTCGCCACTTCTCCGGATAAGCCATCTTCGCAACGCCCCTCTCTGTTCGTGGTATTGTATCACAGGAACGCGAATTTCTCGTGTTTCCCTCTCAAAGTTTCCAAATCATCTCCGTTCGTGGTCTCGCATCACAAAAATGTGAATTTCTCGTGTTTCGGCCGGTTTTCGCTCGAAAATTCCCAAATTAGGTATTGACAAACATCAAACCGCGCAGTATAATAATTCTCGCTTGCTGAAACAAGCACGTGGGTAGGTTCCCGAGTGGCCAAAGGGAGCAGACTGTAAATCTGCCGTCGCAGACTTCGGTGGTTCGAATCCACCCCTGCCCACCAAAGTCCTTCTCGAAAGGGAAGGCATTTCGCGGGAATGGCGGAATTGGCAGACGCGCTAGATTCAGGTTCTAGTGATCATTACGATTCGTGCAGGTTCAAGTCCTGTTTCCCGCAGGAAAGCAGTCGGATGCGAAATGCATTCGACTGCATTTTATTCAGCTTTATAAAATCAGCAGCTGCACTCTTCTGAAAACGGCGTCCATCATCAGGATTCGTCTTTCCCGAACGCAATCAATTTCCGCACACAAATCTTCGAACAGCCACGCCTGCCGTTATCGAGATTCGTCTTTTCCGAACACAATCGCTTCCAGATCGCGAAGCTCCGGGCAATATCTCGGGCATTCGCGGCGCATGTATTCCACGATCTGCGGAACATGGTGCGCCCAGCCCGCCGCCGCGAAATCCACGCCGCAGGCGTCGGCCATCTGTTTGCCCGGCTTCAGGTCGTCTACCATCAGAAGCGCGTCGGGCGAAAGCCCCGTCCGCCGCATGATCTCCTTCAGCGGCCACGGGCTCAGCTTGCGCTTTTCGGGCGCGCTGTCCCAGCCGTACACGAACTCCGGCTCCGGCAGACCGTTTTCCCGCCAGTCGCGCAGGATGTTCTCCTTCAGCGAATGCGAAACGACGCACAGCCGAATCCCCGCCTCGCGGCAGCGCCACAGGAATTCCTTCATGCCCGGGTAAGCCTTCGGCACGTGCCCGGCCACATAGTGTTCCCACGCGCGCCCCTGCTCCGCGTCCTCCTCCGCCGTGAAGCCGAGAATGTCCCGGCAGAACTCCACAAAGCCCGGTTCAAAATTGTACAGAAAGTATTCTTCCAGCGTAAGCGACTCCCACTTTCCCGGCCGCAGCCGCCGAAGCGTCTCCATGAACGCGGGATAATGCACGCTGGCCGTGCTGTCGACGACGGTGTCGTCGTGATCGAGTACCAGACATTGATAGCGCATGAATTTCTCCTTTGGAATTCCTTTTGCTTCCAGTATACCACCTTTGGTTTCTTTCGTCCAGAAATGTTTTCCCTTGACGGCCAAAGTCGCGCGGCGTATAATGGAGACGTTCCCGGAGATTTTTTGAGCAACATCGGAACGGAGGATACTTATGGCGAATCCCAAGCTTTTTACGCATCCCTGCATTCACCGTTATGAAGGCAACCCCGTGATGACCTGTAAGGACGTTCCCTATCCCAGCACGCTCGTGTTCAACGCCGGCGTAATCCGCTATCAGGGTCGCTACGCGATGACGTTCCGCAACGACTATGAGCACATCAGCCAGGCGAAATTTGCCGGCACGAATATCGGCCTCGCGTTCAGTGACGACGGCATTCACTGGAAGGTCGAGCCCCAGCCCGTGTTCGCGCTGCAGGACAAGGAAATCGTCCGCGCCTACGACCCGCGCCTGACCGACGTCGAAGGGCAGATTTACATGACCTTCGCGGTGGATACCCGTCACGGCGTGTGCGGCGGCATTGCGAAAACCGACGATCTGCATCATTATGAAATGGTTTCCCTGAGCGTGCCGGACAACCGCAACATGGTGCTGTTCCCCGAGCGCGTCAACGGCATGTACATGCGCCTTGAGCGCCCCATGCCCGTATACAGCCGCGGCAGAGACCAGTTCGACATCTGGATCAGCGAAAGCCCCGATCTCGTGCACTGGGGCAACCCGCACCTGCTGCTGGCCGTTGAGGACTTCCCGTTCGCCAACGACAAAATCGGCCCCGGCGCGCCGCCGCTGCGCACCGACGCGGGCTGGCTGATCTTCACCCACACCGTTGATATCGACCCCACCCGCGGCAAGAACGGCTGGGAGGATCGCTGGATCAAGCGCTATTGCATCGCCGTGGCGCTGCTGGATCTGAACGAGCCGTGGAAGGTGCTTGGCTATTCGAAGGTGCCGCTGCTCGCGCCGGAAACCGACTACGAAACCACCATCGGCTTCCGCACAAACGTCGTGTTCCCGACCGCCGCGCTGCGCATGGATGACAACATCATCCGCATCTACTACGGCGCCGCCGATACCGTGATCGCCTTCGCCGAAGCCAGGGAGAAAGACCTCATTCAGCTGTGCCTGAAGGGCGAATAACGCGGGGCTGATGTAAAAGGCCATTCAAAAACAAGAACGGATTTCGAAGCCACACCGGCGACAAATCCGTTCTTGTAATCATTTAAGGCACATATTTCAGAAGATCAATTCGAGCGATCTCAATCACGCCGACATCGACCGGCGTGGTATACTGGCCGTTTCCAACTGGAATCGACACATCTTTGACGTAGAGTTCATTCCTCTCCATACATTCCACCAGCTTGCCGTTTTCGTCGATGCGCAGCAAATAATCCATGGTCGAGTATTCCTGTTCAGAATCCTTTTCCACCGTTGCGGCCTTCATGATGCCATCCGTAAAAACGGAAAAATGATATCCCTTGAGCGAAGCTATGAAGGATTCCTTCGACACCGTGTCGTAAGCCATCGTTATTCCTACCGTGGCATCGTAAGAATAGATCACTCCATTCGCAACAATATAATTAAATTTTCTTCCAGCATATGATTCCAGTTTGACTGCCTGTTCAAATGGCAGCGTATGCCCAATGTCGTTGATCATCCATTCCGTCCTGACGCTCCCGTCAGCCAAATCTATGGAACGTATCGTGTCGTCCTCCTGAAAATAGAGCCGCCCATTTTCAAAGACCATATGGCTCTCCGATAAATCGTTCTCAGATTTTCCGTCAAACGAATACAGCCCGGATGTGCTCCCATTATCACAGCAATAAATGCTCTTGTCCGTAATCAGATATAGCTTTTCGTCGTATACAGCTATATCTTTCGTATATTCCGGCATAGCAATGGAATACGAAGCTTTCGTCTTTTCCTCAAGCGTGTCGTATACGATAACATCGCAATATGAGTACCATTTCGTCGTGATATAGAAATCCCACTCATTCGTTCCATCCTTATACCCGTGATTGGTATAGCTGACGACATATAAATCATCCTGATCGGCAAATAACTGCACTGCCTCGGCCTGTACGCTCTGAAACAACCGTTTCGCCTTTCCGGTCGTTCTGTCCGCGCAAAAGACGTCATAGTGCACCGGCCCCAGACAATCCTGATGTTCATCGTCGTCATCCGTAAAATATCCATGGGAAAAGTATATTTTATCAGACGTCCACGCATACGAATCGTCTCTGTAGCGGGTGCTTATCACACCATCCTCGCTTGCAAGCGACGAAATAGCGAAGAAGGACAGAATGGCGCATATCGCAAGACTGACCGCAAGTTTCATACCGTGTCCGCATTTCATCGTTGAGCCCTCCCATCTTCATTACCACTGTTTACATAACGAAGTATATCCGCCTGAGATGCGGCGGTCAAGCGGCTCAATGTAAATTGGCCGCTCGCGGCGGTTCAGACATTCCTCAATCGGAAAAGGCCGCAAAAGAACGATTCACGTTCTTTCACAGCCCGATTTTATTCTATCACATCTGCCCATTCAGGCGAAGCCCCACATACACGGACGGGCGCTGCAAAACGGCGTTTTTCAATGCCTGACCGGACACGCCCGCCGTCAGCTTTGCGCTCAGAAGCACCGTGCACACAAGAAACAAAAGCGCCATCAGCTTGTACAGGCTGTCCATCCTACGATTCTTCACGACATAATTTCTCTTCCGCTGATTTCTGTAATTCATCGTCAAGCTCTCCTTCGTTCGTCTGTGTCTGCATTATAACAGAACATATGTTCGATGTCAAGTGTTTGGCGAAAATTTAAGGCAAATTATTTCGGTTCCCACTTGAACAGCACCACGCTGCCGATCATCAGCGCCAGCGCGATGAATTTCTGAACGCCGAACGGCGTTTTTTCGCTCTCCATGATGCCGAAGTAGTCGATTGCCGCAGCCACGAGCAGCTGCGCGATCAGGATTGTGGAAATGGCCAGCGTAGCGTTCAGCTCGTGAATCGCCAGCATCACCGTAATCGTGATCACCAGCCCCACCGCGCCGCCCAGCCAGTACGGCCACGGCACGCTGGGTAAGAGCTTCAGATTGCCCTTTCCAAAGAACCACATGGCCAGCGCCGACAGCACAAACGCCGTCCCCTGCACATACGCGTTTGACTCAAGCAAGCCGATCTTTTCCGAAAGGCGCGTGTTCATCACGCCCTGCACGCTCATCGCCGCGCCCGCAAGCGCCGCCATCAGAAATCCGAGCATAAAAAAATCACCCCCGCATACCATGCCCCTTCGGACGAAAAAGTATGCGGGAGCGACGTATCTCCCCTACGCCTCCTGCATGCGCTGAAGCGCGCCTTCCAGCGCAATGCGGCCGTGCGCATAGGTCAGGCCGCCCTGCAGATAGGCGATGTACGGCGGCCGAATCGGCGCGTCCGCGGACAGCTCGATCGACGCGCCGGACACGAACGTACCCGCGGCCATGATCACCTGATCCTGATAGCCGGGCATGTCCCACGGCTCCGGAACCGCCTCCGCGTCCACCGGCGAATCCATCTGGATGGACTGGATGAAGCGAATGAGCTTGCCCGCGTCCTCGAAACGAATCGCCTGAATGATGTCGCCGCGCGGGTCGTCGAATTTCGGATGTACGGCGTAGCCCAGCTTCTCGAACACGCGCGCGAACAGGCAGCTTACGCGAAGCGCCTGCCCCACGATGTGCGGCGCGAGGAAGAAGCCCTGATAGAACGGCTGATACCCGCCCGCGTAGGAGCCGACCTCCGCGCCGATTCCGGGCGAGGTGAGCCGGTTGGCGATTTTGTCCACGCACTCGGCGCGTCCGGCGATATAGCCGCCCGTGGGCGCAAGCCCGCCGCCGGGATTCTTGATCAGCGAACCCGCGAACACATCCGCCTTCGGCTCGTGCGTGCCCGTGAATTCGCCGTAGCAGTTGTCCACCATCACGTTTACGCCGGGATGCGCGGCGTGAATCCGCTCGATCATGCGGTCGATCTCGTCCACGCTCAGCGACGGCCGCCAGTCGTATCCGCGCGAGCGCTGAATGAGCACCAGCTTCACGTCCGGCGTGATCGCGTTCAGTATGCCCTCTTCGTCCAGCGCGCCATTCTTCAGCTCCACCTGCTTATAGCCGACGCCGAAGTCCTTCAGCGAACCGGCGCCCGCCTCGCCCGCAATGCCGATGACCTCTTCCAGCGTGTCATACGGCTTGCCCGCGGCGGACAGCAGGGCTTCGCCCGGCCGAAGCATACCGTACAGGCACAGTGCCAGCGCGTGCGTGCCGGAAGCGATCTGCGGGCGCATCAGCGCCTTCTCCGCGCCGAACACCTCCGCGATGATCTCGGACAGCGCGTCGCGGCCAATATCGTCGTAGCCGTAGCCGGTCGTGGGCGCGAAGTTGCGCGCGGAGACGCGGCGCTTCTGAAACGCGCGCAGCACGCGCCGGGTGTTCTCGGTTTCAATCGCGTTCAGGCGCTCGAATACGGGCGCAAGCTCCTTTTCAGCCTCGCAAATGAGGGCTTCGTAGTTCTGCATGCCGGATTCCTCGATTCTTTTCCTGTATTTACAAGCCTTGATTACATTTTCTCTTTTTCGATACGGTCTACATTCTGTTTCCATCTGTTCCCTGCTTTGATAAGCAAGGGAATAGTCGCTACGCGCTCGTCGCTTTCAGCGATTTCATCGACTGTAAAATGCTCCCTATCGAATTCGTCATCCCATATAGGAAAACCGCCTTGCGTATAATTCATAATCAAATTCCAATTTCCCAACGGCTCTTGTTCTGCATGCCTACAGCGCCGCCGCGATTTCCTCCGCCAGCGCCGCCGCGGTCTTCCCCGCGGGCTCCAGCCACGTCACGCGCGGATCGGCGCGGAACCACGTCAGCTGGCGCTTGGCATAGTTGCGCGTGGCCGTTTTCATGCGGGCAATCGCGTCGGACATGGCGCAGTCCCCGCGCAGCCCGGCGGCGATTTCCTTATAGCCGATGGCCTGCACCGCCGTCGGATGCGCGTCCTCGCCCTCGTCGATCAGCCGCGCCACCTCGCGAATCAGCCCGCGCGCGATCATCTCATCTACGCGGCGGTTGATGCGTTCATACAGCACCTCGCGAGGCCAGTCGATGGCGAACAGCTTCGCGTCGAACGCGTTGGGCGTCCGCGCGTCGATTTCCTCCTGCCGCCTGCGCGTCATGCCCGTGAGCCGGTAGATCTCAATCGAACGAATCACGCGCCGCACGTCGCCCGCCGGATACCGCGCGGCCGATTCCGGGTCGACCTCAGCCAGCATCCCGTGCAGCCTTTCCTCGCCGCCGTCTTCCGCGGCAATCGCCTTCAGCTCCGCGCGCAGCGCTTCGTCGGCGCGCTCAGACAGGCGCATGCCCTTTGTGAGCGCGTTGATATACAACCCCGTCCCGCCGCAGAGCACCGGCACCTTCCCGCGCGCTTCGATTTCCTCAATCTCCGCGGAGGCCATCTCGCGATACCTTGACGCGTTAAACCGCGCGTTCGGCGGCAGCACGCGAATCATGTGATGCGGAACGCCGCCCATCTCGCGCTCATCCGGCGCGGCGGACAGAATGTCCATGCCCCGGTATACCTGCATCGAATCGGCGGAAACCACCTCGCCGCCGATGCGCCTGCACAGCTCCACCGCCACGGCCGTCTTGCCGGACGCGGTCGGGCCGCACACGCCGATCAGTCGTTTTGCCATACGCGCTCCTACTGAACGCGCTTGAACATGCGTTCGATTTCGTATTTGCTCATCACGCGCAGCACAGGCCGGCCGTGCGGGCACGTGGGCGGCGCGCCGGAGGTCGTCATCTGCTCGAGCAGCGAGCGAATCTCCGCGTCCGTCAGCCTGTCGCCCGCCTTCACAGCATGCTTGCACGAGGCTTGAATGATGCCCGCCATGCGCTTTTCCCGCTCAGCGGTCTTCAGGTGATCCAGCTCGTCAATCAGCTCGGTAAACAGCATGCGCATGTCCGACTGCCCCATCACGAACGGCACGGCGCGCACCTGAATGTCGCTCGCGCCGAACGCGTCAATCTCGTAGCCCGCCTCGGAGAGCAGCTCCTTCGACGAGAGCAGCACGTCCGCCTCGCGGCGCGATACGTGAATAATGTACGGCGCCAGCAGCTGCTGCGCGGCAATGCCGTCGTCCAGCATCGCCCGATACTTTTCAAAGTTCAGGCGCTCGTGCGCCGCGTGCTGATCGATCATCAGGAAGTTGTCGCCGTATTCCAGCAGGATATAGGTGTTGAACAGCGTGCCGATCACGCGATATTGCGCCTTGGGCACCACCGTCTCCGGCATTTCCAGCTGCTCTGCCTTTTCCGGCTTCGCGGGCACATCGGCGTTCTGCACGGGCGCTTCTTCCTTCGCGGGAACATCCTTCGCCGCCGGATCCGCATTTTCAGAAACCGCACCCGCCGCCGGAACAGACGGCTTCGGCACAAACCCGCCTTCGCGGACTTCGCCCACCGGCTTCGGAACGAACCCGCCCTCGCGAACCTCTCCCACCGGCTTCGGAACGAACCCGCCCTCGCGCACTTCGCCCACCGGCTTCGAGACGTTCGTAAACCGGCTTGCCGCCGGGGCCTGCCACTGCGGCAGGGTGACGGCCGCGGGCTTCTCCGCCTGCGCGGCGGGCGTGGGATCGATCATCTGATCCATCGCCGCCGTCACGCGCGTCACCGTCGTCTGGGGCATTTCGGGCGCGCGCGGCGCGGAAAACGAATTCATCATCGTCTCCGCCGCGAACGCCTTCTGGAACAGCGACTGCGCCGTAAGCCGGAACGCGGCCTCGTCGCGGAAGCGCACCTCCAGTTTGCTGGGATGCACGTTGATGTCCACGCTCTCCGGCGGCATGGTAACTGCCAGCGCGCACATCGGATACATGCCGATGGTCACGCGCCCGCGGCACGCTTCCTCCAGCGCCTGTGAAAGCAGCGGGCAGCGAATCAGGCGGCCGTTCACAAAAAAGCACTGCTGCGCCCGCGTCGGCTTCGCTTCGTCGCCCACGCCGATGAGTCCCTTTACCGTAAACGCGCCCTCGGACGCGTTTACCTCCCGCAGCGCCTGCGCGCACTCGCGCCCGTATACGGACAGCGCCGCGTGGCGCATATCGCCGTCGCCATAGGAGCGATAGATCGTGCGGCTGTTCGCAATCAGCCGGAACGCCACGCCGGGATTGCCCAGAATCATGCGCTGCAAAAGCTCGTTAATCAAGCCCTGCTCGTATACCGGCCTTTTCAAAAACACCCTGCGCACGGGCACATTGAAAAACAGGTCGCGCATCACAATCGTGGTGCCCTCCGGACAGCCGGTTTCGCTCACGCCGATAAAGCGCCCGCCCTCGATTTCCACCTTCGCGCCCGCTTCCGCGTCCTTCGTGCGCGTGGTCATCGTCACGTGCGAAACCGCCGCGATCGACGGCAGCGCCTCGCCGCGGAAGCCCAGCGTGCGAATGTCGAACAGCCCGTCGGCGTTCTTCAGCTTGCTCGTGGCGTGGTTTTCAAACGCCATTCGCGCTTCCGAGAAGGGAATGCCGCAGCCGTTGTCCGTTACGCGCAGATAGGAAATGCCGCCGTCCCGAATCTCCACGGTGATGCTCGTCGCGCCCGCGTCGAGCGAATTTTCAATCAGTTCCTTTGCGACGGACGACGGCCGCTCGACCACCTCGCCCGCGGAGATCTTGCCCACGGTGGCCGCGTCCAGTATGCGAATTGCCATTTAGATCCTCCGTGCCTTCTCACTCAGTCTGTACAGCGTGTTGAGCGCGTCGATCGGCGACATGCTCATCACGTCCATCTTTCGAATTTCCTCCACCAGCTCCATCGGCTGATAGTCGGTCAGCGCGATCTGCCGGTCTCCGGCGTTTTTTCGCTTGTCCAGAATCGTCTTGCCAATGGAGCCGCGCGCGTCGTCGTCCACCTCAAGCCGCGCCATGATCTGCCTCGCGCGCGAAATCACGCCCGCGGGCAGCCCCGCCAGCTTCGCGACCGCCACGCCGTAGCTCCTGTCCTCGCCGCCGGGCACCACCTTGCGCAGGAAGATTACGTCCTCGCCCTGCTCCTTCGCCGTCACGCGGTAATTGACCACGCCGGGCAGCTGCCCCTCCAGCACCGAAAGCTCGTGATAGTGCGTGGCGAACAGCGTGCGCGCGCCGCACTTCTCCCCGGCGATATACTCCACCGCCGCCCACGCGATCGAAAGCCCGTCGAACGTGGATGTGCCGCGCCCCACCTCGTCCAGAATCACAAGGCTGTGGCGCGTGGCGAACTTGAGAATCGTCGCCATTTCACTCATTTCCACCATGAACGTGGACTGCCCCGCATACAGATCGTCGCTCGCGCCGATGCGGGTAAAAATGCGGTCGGTCAGCGAAATGTCCGCCTTTTCGGCAGGCACGAACGAGCCGACGTGCGCCATCAGCACGATCAGCGCCACCTGCCGCATGTAGGTCGATTTGCCCGCCATGTTCGGGCCGGTGATGATCATCACGCGCCCGTTTTCGTCCAGACGCGTATCGTTGGGCACAAAGCGGTCGTGCCCGATGGCTTCCTCAACCACAGGATGCCGTCCGGCGACGATCTCATATCGCCCGTCGGTATTGATCTCCGGGCGCGCGTAGCCGTTTTCGTTCGCCGCCCGTGCCAGCGCGCACAGCGCGTCCAGCGTTTTAAGTCCCATCGCCGTCGCGCGAAGCCGCGTAAGCTCCGCCTTCAGCTTCTGCCTGAGCTCGACGAACAGGTTGTATTCCAGCTTCACGGCGTTCTCGTCCGCGCCCAGAATCGTCTTTTCCAGCTCCTTCAATTCGTCCGTGATGAACCGCTCGCAGTTCGCCAGCGTCTGCTTGCGCACGTAGCGATACGGCACCAGCTCGTAGAACGACTTCGTGACCTCTATGTAATAACCGAACACGCGGTTATAGCCGATTTTCAGATTTTTGATGCCGGTGGCCTCGCGTTCCTTCGCTTCCAGCTGGGCAAGCCATTCCTTGCCGTCGCGCGAAGCCACGCGCAGCTCGTCCAGCTCGGCGCTGTAGCCGTTTTTGAAGATGCCGCCCTCGCGGATGATCAGCGGCGCGTCCTCGGAGATGGCGCGGTCGATTTCCTCCGCCAGCGTCTCCATCGGGTCGAGCTTCGCGCAGGTGTCGGCCAGAAGCCCGCATTGTCCGGAAAGCAGCTCGCGAATGCCCGGCACCGCCTTCAGTGAACGCAGAAGCGACAGGCAGTCGTGCGGATTCACCGTCTCATAGGCGATGCGGCTCAGAAGCCGCTCCACGTCGTACACGCCGTTCAGCGCGTCCGCAAGCCCGTCCAGAAGCATCGGCGCGTCCTTCAGCGTGGAAACCGCGTCCAGACGGCGCTCAATCTCCTCCTTGGAAATCAGCGGCTGCTCAATCCAGCTTCGCAGCATGCGGCTGCCCATGGCCGTCGAGGTCATGTCCAGCACGCCCAGAAGCGAGCCCTTGCGGGACTGCCCGCGCAGCGTCTGCGTGAGTTCGAGATTCGCCATTGCCGTGCGGTCGAGCGCCATATAGCGCGTGTTGTCGTACGGCACGGCGGTCACAATGTGCAAAAGCGCGTTCTTCTGCGTCTCCGTCAGGTACTCAAGCAGCGCGCCCGCGGCGGCAATCGCCAGCCGTCCGGTATTCTCGGAATCGTAGCCGCCCTTCCCGAAATGCGCGTCCATCACCTTTTTCGCGCGCGCGTAGTCAAACGTCTCCTCGCCGCGCTCGGTAATGGCGTTCGGCAGGCGGGCGGCCATTTCCCGAAGAAGCGCCGCGTCGTTGGTCAGAATTTCCTTGGGGTCGATGCGCGCGATTTCGTCCGCCAGACGCATGCGCGCGCCCGCGAACTGATACAGATAGAATTCGCCGGTGGATACGTCGGCAAACACGCAGCCCGCGCGGTCTTTGTGAAGCAGAAGCGCCATGATGTAGTTGGGCTTCTTCTCCTCCAGCATGCCCGCGTCAATCACCGTGCCGGGCGTGACCACGCGCGTGACGGCGCGCTCCACCAGCCCCTTGGACAGCGCGGGATCGGTCATCTGCTCGCAGATGGCAACCTTGTAGCCTTTCTCAATGAGCCGCGCCACATACACGTCCACCGCGTGATACGGCACGCCGCACATCGGCGCGCGCTCAGACAGGCCGCAGTCCTTTCCCGTCAGTGTCAGCTCCAGCTCGCGTGACGTCAGCACCGCGTCGTCAAAGAACATCTCATAGAAATCGCCGACGCGGAAAAACAGGAGCGCGTCCTTGTACTGCTCCTTGATGTCCAGATACTGCTGCATCATCTGTGAAAGCGCCATGCGTCCGTTTCCCCCGTATCCGCTAAATTGCCCGCGCGTCAGTTAACCTTGCTTCCGCACCCGTGGCAGGTCGCGCAGGAGCCCGAGCAGCCACCTTTGTCCTCAGAGGGCATTTCGCCGGTGACGATGAAGCGCAGAACCGAGTTCACCTCATCGATCAGCGTGGAAAACGCTTTCTGCGCCTGGTTGAGATGAATGATGTCGTCCACCATGTTCATGTGCTCCTGCCACGCCTGCATCTCGTCGGAAACCTGCTGAATCTTCACCCAGTCCTTGTCTCCCTGCGCGAGCATCAATTCCATCTGACGGCGCAGCTCCATGTATTTGCCCATCGCGTCGGCCGCCTCGGTGTTCTTCATCGCCTTGGCCTCCGCCGCCTTCAGCGTCAGATATTCCTCGCTGCGCTGAATCGCCTCGCCAAGCTCCCGCGTTTTCTCAAAAACCTCGTTCATGCGCTTATCCCTCCACCGCTTCTCCGCGCAGCGTGTTCTTGCCCGCGGAGGTAATCCGTACCGGAACCGTCTGGCCGATGCGCTCCGCGCTTCCGGGGAAGTTCACCATGTGCGCGCGGGGCGTTTTGCCGCCGATGGTCTGCTCGCTGCGCGTGGACACGGAATCCACCAGCACGGGCTGAATCTGCCCGATCTGCGAAGCCAACACCTCGGACGTAATCGACTGCTGAAGCGCGATCAGCCGCTGAATACGCTCCGTCTTTTCCTCCATGGAAACCGGGTCGTCCATCTCCGCCGCGCGCGTGCCGGCGCGGGGTGAATAGATAAAGGTATACGCCGCATCAAAGCGCACCTCGCGCACCAAAGACAGCGTGTCCTCAAACTGCGCTTCCGTTTCGCCGGGGAAGCCCACGATGACGTCCGTGGTCAGGCCGATGTCCGGCCGCACGGCACGCAGATGCCTGACGAGCGAAAGGTATTTTTCCCGGTCATAGTGCCGGTTCATGCGCTTCAGAATTTCATCATTGCCCGCCTGCACGGGAAGATGAAGGTTCGGCATCAGATGTCTAAGCTCGCCGTAGGCCGCGATCAGCTCGTCCGACAGATCCTTCGGATGCGAGGTCATGAACCTGACGCGCGGAATGCCCAGCGCGTCCACACGATACAAAAGCTCCGCGAACTTCGCGCCGCCGCCCATATAGGAATTCACGTTCTGCCCCAGCAGCATGATTTCCCGCGCGCCCGCGTCCCGGAGACGTTTGCACTCGTCCAGAATGTCGTCCATCTCGCGCGAGCGCTCGCGGCCGCGCACGTAGGGCACGATGCAATACGAGCAGAAGTTGTTGCAGCCGTACATGATGTTGACGAAGCCGAAATACGGGTTCGAGCGCTTCTCCGGCAGTCCCTCGCAGATGGTTCCGCCGGTGTCCAGCACCTCGAACACCTGCACGCGGTCGCTCAGCACCTTTTCCAGATATTCCGGGAACCGGTACGCGTTGTGCGTGCCGAACACCAGATCGATAAAGGGATACTGGCGAATCAGCGATTCCGCCATGCCTTCCTCCTGCGTCATGCAGCCGCCCACGCAGATGATCAGCTCGGGCTTGTCCTTTTTCAGCTCCTTCAGCCAGATCACGTTGCCCAGCGCCTTGTTCTCGGCGTTTTCGCGCACGCAGCAGGTGTTGTACAGGATCAGATCCGCTTCCTCGCGCGTCGCGGCCTCGGTGAAGCCCATTTCCGTCAGCATGCCCGCCAACGTTTCACTGTCGCGCACGTTCATCTGGCAGCCGAGCGTCACGATGTGATATTTTCTTCCCGCGGGCAGCATGCCGCGCACGCGAGCCATGATTTCCTTCTGGCGGAGGATTTCTTCTTCGGGAACCCGGCGCGTTTCGTTATTCATGCTCTTCCTCTCCGATTCTCCTTGCGCCCTTCGGCGGCACATCCGTGCGCGCGGGCGCGATTCTGTATTCGGTATCGTTCAGCCCGTCGTCCGAAATCGCGTAGGCGACGCCGGACAACGCGCGCTTCGTCCTGAAAATGGCCTGATAGACCCGGCGGGAGACCGTCAGAAGCACGCAGCCTTCGCTTCCGGAGGACAGCCGCCACTGCGCGTCGGTCAGCGCGTCCTCCGCGCAGGCCTCAGGCGAATGCACCCTGCCGGACGCGCCGCACACCGGGCACGGCGACAGGTAATACGTCTCCGGCGGCTCGCGGCGGCGCTTGCGGGTCATTTCAACCAGCCCAAGCCCCGTCATGCCCACCACGTTCGTGTGCGCCCGGTCGGCCTTCAGCGCGTCGCGCAGAATCTGAAGCAGCGCTTCCCCGGCCTTCGCGTCCTTCATATCGATAAAGTCGATGATGATGATGCCGCCGATGTCGCGCAGCCGCAGCTGATGCGCGATCTCCGCCGCCGCTTCTGCGTTCAGCTTGAACGCGGTTTCCTCAAAATCCGCCTTGCCGACGAATTTTCCCGTGTTCACGTCGATGACCGTCAGCGCTTCGGTGCGGTCGATCACCAGATAGCCGCCGCTTTTCAGCCATACACGCCGCTCCAGCGCCTTTTCCAGCTGCGACTGCACCTGCGCGCGCAGGAACAGCGGCCGCGCGCCCGCATCCAGCACCGCGCGGACATTGCCGTCCGGCGCAAGCTGCTGAAGCGCCGCCCTGCCCTTTTCAAAGGCGGCTTCGTCCTCAAACACAACCTCGTCCACACCGCGCCCCAGCGCGTCTCGAATGGCGCGGTACACCAGATCGTGGTCGCGCGTCAGAAGCCGCGGCGCCTTCACGCATGCCGCGCGTTTGGCAATCTCGTCCCAGTCGCGCTTCAAAGCGCCCACGTCCTCCGCGAGCGCGTCCTCGTCCGCGCCCTCGGCGGCCGTGCGCACGATCATGCCCATGCCCTCCGGGCACACGCGCGAAGCCAGCGAACGCAGCCGCGCGCGCTCCTCCTCAGACGCGATGCGCCGGCTGATACCAATGAAGTCCACCGTCGGCAGAAGCACGACCAGCCGCCCCGGCAGCGTCACATACCCGGTCACGCGCGCGCCCTTGCTGCCGCCGGGCACCTTCACAATCTGCACCAGCGTTTCCTGCCCGCGCTTTAAGCGCTTTTCAATCGGCTGCCCGCTGACGCGCGCCTTCACCCGCTCCGCGTCCGTTCCGAAATCGGAGGACGCGAACGCGAAATCGTCCGCGGCCAGAAAGGCGTTTTTGTCCTCGCCAATGTCGATAAACGCCGCCTGCATGCCCGGCAGCACGTTTTCCACGCGCCCCAGATAGATATTGCCAACGTCGCCGCCGCCCGCCTCGCGCTCCACGGAGAATTCGTTCAGCACGCCGTTCTCCATCAGCGCCACGCGCGTTTCGCCTAGGCGCGTTTCCACCAGAAGCCGCCCCGCCATATTACAGCTCCATCAGCGGCGCGGGCTTGCCCTGCGCGTTCAGCCCCAGAAGCTTCGTGCGCAGAATCCGCACCTCCGGCGTTTCAATCCCCGCCAGCTTCGACAGGGAATTCAAAAGCAGGTCGGGCTTCAGCGTGTCCGTCTCCGTCAGCATCAGCCGCATGACCAGCGCCGTATCGTCCGACGTAAGCGACACGCACAGCGGACGGATGTCGATCTCCCGCTCGCCGGACTTCGTCTTTCGCACGGCCATCACCCGCTCGGAAAACAGAAACTCCCGCGCGCCGTTTTTCAGCGCTTCAAAGTTCTCCGCCGGCGTTACGCGGTAATCGGCCATCTTCACAAGCGCCATCATGCTGGGATGCCGGTCATCCACATAGCGCACGGAATACACCGGCATTTCCTCCGGCAGCGCGCCGCGCATGCGCGCAAGCGCCTCGCGCTCGGGCACGTGCTTGGTGAACTTGATGTCCAGCACTTCGTATTCGCTTTCCCAGCCCATGGCCAGCGCGGACGCGAAGCTCATCACGGGATGCGGATTAAAGCCCTGCGAGAACGCCACCGGCAGCCCGGAGCGGTTCAGCGCGCGCTGCATATACCTTTGCAAATCCAGATGCGACACAAAGCGTAGCCGGTCAAGCTTGCCGAACCGAAATACGCACCTCATCTGCACGCCCCCTCATATCGCTTCATTCCGCAGCCGACGCACCCCTTGCGGCAGTCGTGCGTAATTTCGGCCTTCTGCGCATGCTCCCATTCGCGCTTTAAAAACTCCATGCTCACGCCGCAGTCCAGATGCGCCCACGGCAGCACTTCATCTATATCTCTCGCGCGCAGCGCGTAGAAATTGGGATCGATGCCGGTATCCTTGAACGCCTGCGTCCACTTGTCATTGTCGTAGAATTCCGTCCAGCCGTCGAACTCGCACCCGAGCTCCGACGCGCGCGCGAGCACCTCCGCGCACCGGCGGTCGCCGCGGGCGAACACGGCTTCGATGTAGCTCACGTCGGATTCGTGATATTTGAAGTCCACGCCCTTGAGCTTGGAAATCTCCGCCTTCAGCATCTTCTGCCGTCTCTGCACCGTTTCCTTGTCCAGCTGGGCTGCCCACTGGAACGGCGTGTGCGACTTGGGCACGAACACCGACGCGGAAACCGTGATGCGCAGACCCGGCGAGCGTTTTTCCTTCGGCACGGAGAAATAACACTTTCGCACCTTCGCCGCCAGATCGGCAATGCCCAGCACGTCCTCGTCCGTCTCAGTCGGCAGACCGATCATGAAATACAGCTTCACAGCGCTCCAGCCCTCTTCGAAGGCGTCAGTCACCGCGCGCATCAGGTCTTCCTCGGTCACGCCCTTGTTGATCACGTCGCGCAGGCGCTGCGTTCCGGCCTCCGGCGCGAGCGTCAGCGCGGTCTTGCGCACCTTCTGGGTTTCCTTCAGCGTGTCCTTCAGGAACGCGTCGATGCGCTGGGACGGCAGCGAAATCTTCACGCGGCGCTCCAGAAAGCGCGTCACCATCTCGTGCGCCAGCTCGGGCAGGCAGGAATAGTCGCCGCTGGAAAGGCTCATCAGCGAAATCTCGTCAAAGCCGGTGGCGTTCACCAGCTTATCGGCGATTTCCAGAAGCCTGTCCATGCTGCGCTCTCGCACGGGCCGATAGATCATGCCCGCCTGGCAGAAGCGGCAGCCGCGCGTGCAGCCGCGGAAGATTTCCAGCATGATGCGGTCGTGCACCACCTCGCCGTAGGGCACGATCAGCTTGTCCGGATAATCGGCGGCCGTCAGATCGTTGACCAGCGCCTTATACACCAGCGGCTTCGCGCCGGAGCCCTCCTTCGGGGTCACGGCGTGAATCGTACCGTCCTCGTTGTACGTCACGTCGTACAGACTGGGCACATACGCGCCCTCGACCTCCGTCGCCGCGCGGCGCAGATAGTCCTCGCGGGGCTTGCCGCTCTCGCGCCAGCTCTTCAGAAGGTCGACCGTCTGGTGAATCGCACGCTCGCCGTCGCCCAGCGTGAACACGTCCACAAACGGCGCCAGCGGCTCCGGGTTAAACGCGCACGGACCGCCGCAGATCACGAACGGGCCGCCGGTTCTGTCCTTCGAATACAGCGGAATCCCCGCCAGCTTCAGCGCGGCAAGGATGTTCGTGTAGCTCATTTCATATTGAAGCGTGATGCCGAGAATGTCGAATTCGCCGACCGGCGTGCGCGTCTCCAGCGAAAACAGTGGAACGCCCTCCTCCTTCATCAGCGCTTCCATATCCGGCCACGGCGAACACACGCGCTCGCAGTAGGTGTCCACGCGGCGGTTCAGCGTGTGATACAATATTTTCATGCCCAGATGAGACATGGCGACCTCGTACACGTCCGGAAACAGGAACGCGTACCGCACGTCGACGCTCTTCGGATCCTTTTTCTCGCTGCCAAACTCGCAGCCCAGATAGCGCGACGGCTTCTGCACCCGGCTCATCAGGCGGTCAATTTTCTGAGAAAGCTCCAAACCCATTCCTCCCGAAAACACAGATATACCCATTACATTCTATCACGATTTTATCCGACTTTCGAGGTGGGATTGTTAAACTATTTACGCGCGGTCGGTTTTTTATGGGACGATATTGACGAATCCGCCGCGCGTCCTGTATAATCGAGCCAATTCGCAAAGAGGAAGGATGTCTATGTCCATCAAGACCGCGCCAGACCGCGAAACCCTTGAAAAAATCGCTTCTCAGATTCCCACGCCCTTCCACCTGTATTCGGAAGCGCGGCTGCGCGCGCGTGTGCGCGCCTTTCTTCGCGCGTTTTCGTGGAACGAGGGCTTCCGCGAGTACTATGCCGTAAAGGCCTGCCCCACGCCGGGCGTGATTCGCATTCTTCAGGAGGAAGGCTGCGGCGTGGACTGCGCGTCGGAATGCGAGCTGATGCTCGCCGAGGCGATGGGCTTTTCCGGCGACAAAATCATGTTTTCCTCCAATGAAACGCCCCGCGGCGAGTTTGCCTACGCGCGCCGGCTGGGCGCGATCATCAACCTGGACGATTACACGCTGATTCCGTCGCTGGCCGCCGAGGGGCCGGTGCCCGAGCGCGTGTGCCTGCGCTTTAATCCCGGCGGAGAATTCCGCCTTGGCAATGCCGTGATGGGCACGCCGGGCGAAGCGAAGTTCGGCATGACGCGCGAGCAGCTCACGCTGTCCGTGCGCGCGCTTCAGAAAATGGGTGTAAAGCAGTTCGCGCTGCACGCGTTTTTGGCCAGCAACACCGTGGATTCGTCGTATTAACCCACGATGGCGCGCCTTCTGATGACCACCGCGCGCGAGCTGCGCGAGGAAACCGGCGCGGAATTTTTCATGATCAACCTGTCCGGCGGCATCGGCATTCCATACCGTCTCGACCAGCAGGATACCGACATTGCGCTGGTCGGCCGCGGCGTGCGGGAAGCGTTTGAGGAAATCTGCGTGCCCGCCGGGATGGGAAACATCCGCATCGCCGCCGAGCTCGGGCGCTATATTTCCGGCCCCGCCGGATGGCTCGTAACCCGCGCCATTCACGAAAAGCATACCCACAAGGAATACATCGGCGTGGACGCCTGCGCCGCCGACCTGATGCGCCCCGCCATGTACGGCGCGTACCACCACATCACAATCGCCGGAAGGGAAGCCGAAGCGCCGGTTCAGAAATACGACGTGGTCGGCTCTCTGTGCGAGAACAACGACAAGTTCGCCGTCGACCGCATGCTGCCGCGCGTGAACATGGGCGATCTGCTCGTCATCCACGATACCGGCGCGCACGGCCGCAGCATGGGCTATAACTATAATGGAAGGCTCCGCAGCGCGGAGGTGCTTCTGAAGGAGGACGGCTCCTTTGAGCTCATCCGCCGCGCCGAAACGCCCCGCGACTACTTCGCCACGCTGGACTTCACCGGCATTCTGGACGGCGTTCTGAAAAGCCACCGCTGAGCCGCGCAAAGACGCTTCCGAAGGCAGACATTCGGCGTTCTGGAAAGCCGCCGCTGAGCGATTATACCGCGTCCTGACGAAGCCGCGTCAGAATTTTCTTTTCCAGCCGGGACACCTGTACCTGCGTAAGCCCCATGATCCCGGCCACGTTCGTCTGCGTCAGGCTTTTGAAATACCGAAGCGTGAGCAGCGTCCGCTCCTTCTCGTCCAGCGAAGCCATCAGCTTCTCGACGAGAAGGTTTTTTTCGACCTTTTCAAACGGATTCACGCCCAGCGTGTCCTCCAAGCGCAGATCGCCCCCGTCCAGCGGCTCGGACAGCGAGCGCACCGTCTGGTTCGCGCCCAGCGCCAGCACCGCGTCCTCGCGCGACAGCTTCAGCTCCGCGCAGATTTCCTCCAGCGTCGGGTCGCTCCCGGTTTCCTCGCGGCGGCGGTTCACGAATTCCAGCGCGCGCTTCGCGTTTTCCTTGATGGTGCGCGACACGCGCATCTGCCCGTCGTCGCGCAGAAACCGGCGAATCTCGCCCATGATCATCGGCACGGCATAGGTAGAGAACTTCACGCCGTAGCTTTCGTCAAAATTCCGCACCGCGCGAACCAGCCCCAGCCGCCCCAGCTGATACAGATCCTCGTATTCCCGCCCCTGCGTTTTCAGGCGCTTTACCACATAGTGCACCAGCGCGTCGTTGTCGCGCACCAGCTTCTCCATCGCGGCGGCGTCGCCCCGCTGCGCCTCGCGAATGCACTCGTATACATCCTCGATCAAGCCTCCTTCGCGGCGGGCCTGCCGCTTTCCAGCTGCTTGTACAGCCGAACCGTCGTGCCGGAACCAACCTTGCTCGCCACGTCGATGGAATCCATGAAGCTTTCCATCACCGTGAAGCCCATGCCGCTGCGCTCGAAGCCGTCCACGCTCGTCCAGAACGGCTGCATCGCCTGCTTGAGATCGGGAATGCCCACGCCATTGTCGGTGATGTCCACGGTCAGAAACTTCCTGTCCGTCAGCGTCGCGCGCATGCGCACCGTGCCCAGCTTGCCCTGATAGCCGTGAATGATGGCGTTCGTCACCGCCTCGGACACGGCGGTCTTTACGTCGCTCAGCTCCGACATTGTGGGGTTCAGCGGCAGAAGAAACGCGCTGATCGTCAGCCGCGCAAAGCCTTCATTTTCGGGAACCGACAGAAAATCCACCTTGATTTCGTTGACGATGCTCATTTGCTCTCCGTCCTTTCCTCGTTTTTGATGATCTGGCCAAGCCCGGACATGCGGAACACGCGTTCCACCGGCTGCCGCATGCCGCGCACGCGCACGCCGCCGCCCCGCCGCTTCATGAACTTGTATCGGCCGATCATCATGCCGATGCCGGACGAATCCATAAACCCCACCTCGCTTAAATCAAACACCACGACCTTCGCGTCCGTCTTCAGAACCGTCGCGTCGATCGTGTTTCGAATCCGCTCCGCCATGCAATGATCCAGCTCTCCCTGCGGCGCGACCGTGAGCACCCGGGATACGTCGTCAAACTGCAGCATACAAAAACCATCCTCCCGTTTTTGACTGGAAGGATGGTTCGCGATTTTCCCGTGCGCCGCCTGTTTCGGAAGCAGGGATTCTTGCGCGAATCCTGCAAATCGTCCGACAGCCGCCCGCGCGGTTTTTCGCCTTTTTCGTCGAGCGTCCTCCTTCGCCGCTCGAACAGACGCCTGATACCTGTGAGAAAGTCCTTCTGAATGCGTTCAGCGCGTATGTTCCGCGGCTTCCTCCCGAAGCGCCGCCAGCACGCCGTCCACCGCCGCTTCGTCCAGCGCTTCGTCCGCGAGCAGCCGCTGCGCGAGCGTTCGAAGCGTATCCGCATGCGCGCTGAGCAGCGAAAGCGTCCGCTCATACAGCTCCTCGAGCAGCCCGTGCGCGTCCGCGCCGGTCTCCGCGCCGCAGCCATATTTCTGAAGCACATTTTCCGCGGCATACGGCCTGCGCCCCATGCCCATCTCCCCGGCCATCTGACAGGCCAGCTCCGTGGCACGCTTCAGATCGTTTGACGCGCCGCCGGTCACGCCGCCCTCGCCCGCGTACAGCGTCTCCGCCGCGCGCCCGGCCAGCAGAACGCAGATGCGGTTTTCGAGGTCGCCGCGCGTGTACATCGTCTTTTCCGCCGGAATCGACAGGTTGTACCCCGCCGCCCCGTTTCCGGATGGCACGATGCTCACCCTGCGAATGCGATCCTCCGGCGCGAGAAGCCGCGAAATCACCGCGTGCCCGGCTTCGTGCAGCGCGATCAGCCGCCGTTCCTCCTCGCTCATGCGGATGCTCCGGTCGCTGCCCGCGACCAGCGTCAGGTACGCCGACTCAATATCCGCTTCGCAGATTCGCTCCGACCGCCGCCGCGCCGCGCAGATCGCGGCTTCGTTCAGAAGATTTTCAAGCGACGCGCCCGAGAACAGCACCGTGCGCGCGGCGAGGTCGGGCAGATCGACATCCGCGTCCATCGGCTTTCCGCGCGCGTGAAGCCGGAGAATCTTCTCCCGGGCGTCCCTGTCCGGCATGGCTACCTCGATGCGCCGGTCAAACCGGCCCGGCCGCAGAAGCGCTGGATCGAGCATCTCCGCGCGGTTCGTCGCGCCGATGACGATCACGCCCTCCGCCGGCCGGAAGCCGGACATCTCGCCCAGCAGCGCGTTCAGCGTCTGGTCTCGCTCGTCGGAGGAATTCGCGCCGCGCGAACGCCCCAGCGAATCGATTTCGTCAATGAAAATCACACATCTTCCCAGCTTGCGCGCCTTTTTAAACGTGTCGCGCACCCGGCTCGCGCCGACGCCCACGTACATCTCCACAAAGTCCGAGCCGTTCATCGCCAGAAACGGAACCCCGGCTTCGCCCGCGAGCGCGCGCGCCAGCAGCGTCTTGCCGGTGCCCGGCGGGCCGTAGAGCAGCACGCCGTGGGGAATCCGCGCGCCCAGCTTCGCGTAGGTCTCCGGGTGCCTCAGAAAGTCCCGCAGCTCCCGCAGGCTCGAAAGCGCTTCCTCGTTGGCGGCCACGTCTTCGAAGCTCGCGCCGCCCTCCGGCTTCACGGGCGCGGCGTTCGGCGTCGCGAGCGCGCGTCCCGGCATGGGCTCCCGCGTGAAAATCGCGGCAAACAGGCACAGAATCGCCATGCCCGACAGCGCATAGAACAGCCAGCCTGCCGTCGCGTCGCTCCGCACGGCCGCCGCGAGCAGAAACAGCGCCGCCGCAAAAATGGAAAATTGTCTCCGCCGTTTCACCATAAACCCTCCCATTTCGTTTTTGTAATTATAATCTACAGACACCGCCCGCGTCCACGAACAAGTTCTGGCAAACGCATACTTCGCGCGCGTCCCGGGCAGAATATGGAAAAAACGGGAGGCTTCCATGAAGCGTTTTATACTTGTTTTCGCCATGCTTCTGCTGGCCGCCGCGCTCCTGGGCGCGGCGCTGATGGACATTCCTTCATGGGAAAAACTGAATCTTGAAAAAATCACAAACGCGGTCGCGTCGAGCGTGCTGCTGACCGCGGACGGCGCTCCGTTCGCGCGCCTGCGCACGGCGACCGCCGGGGAGAAGCTGCGCGCGGACGAGATTCCCGAAACCGTCCGGCAGGCGTTTCTGGCCGCGGAGGACAGCCGGTTCTACGAGCACCCCGGCGTAGACGTTCGCCGCATGCTTGGCGCGCTCTGGCGCGACCTGCGCACGTTCTCCTTCCGGGAGGGCGCGTCCACGATCACCCAGCAGCTCGTAAAGCTCACGCACCTGTCCGGGAAGAAGACGATTTCCCGCAAGACCAACGAAATCGCGCTCGCGCTTCAGCTGGAACGCCGGATGAGCAAGGATGAAATCCTCGCCGCCTACCTGAACACGGTCTATTTCGGCGAGGGCGCGTATGGAATCGAAAGCGCCGCGCAGACGTATTTCGGCAAGAACGCCGCCAGCCTGAACGCCGCCGAGGCCGCCCTGCTGGCCGGCATCGTCAAGGCTCCCAGCGCCTGTTCGCCGTTTGAGAACCCCGCGCAGGCACGGAAGCGCCGCACCTACGTGCTTTCGCGCATGGAGGAGCTCGGCTATCTGTCGGAAGACGAAGAAGCGAACATGCGGGCGCTGCCCCTTCCGGAAACGCGCTTCTCGGAAGCCGACGAATACCCATGGTACCGCGACGAGGCGCTCCGCGAATCCTGTGAGCGGCTGAACGTATCCGCGGACGAGCTGCTTTCCGGCGGCTACACGATTTTCACGGCTTTGAACCCCAAGGCGCAGACGTCGGCGGAAACGTTGTTTGAAAGCGCGTCCGCCTTTCCCGCCGACGCGGCGGACGGCACAAAGGCGCAGGCGGCGTTCTGCGCCGTCGACCCGCAAACCGGCGCAATTCGCGCGCTCGTCGGCGGGCGGAATTACACCGTTCGCCGCGGGCTGAACCGCGCCACCCAGTCCCGGCGGCAGCCCGGCTCGGCGTTTAAGCCGGTATCCGTGTACGCCGCGGCGGTCGACGCGCTGGGGCTTTCCCCCTCCTCCATCCTCGACGACTCCCAGCGCACGTTCGACGGCCAGTATACCCCCGCGAACGCGGGCGGGAAATACCATGGTCTCGTCACCATGCGCACGGCGCTGTCGCATTCCTATAACGCCGCCAGCGTGTCGCTGATCGAGTTTACCGGCATCGATCTGGCGCGGGAATACGCCCTGCGCATGGGGCTGCCGCTTTCAGACAGCGACAACTATCTTTCGCTGGCGCTGGGCAGCCTGACCTATGGCGTAACGCCCGCGGAACTGACGGCGGCCTACGCCGCGCTCTCCAACGGCGGCCGCGCCGTTCAGGCGCACACCGTCGAGAAAATTCTCGATCGAAACGGTCGCACGGTCTATGAATTCACCCCGCCGCTGCGGCGTGTCATGACGGAGGAAAGCGCCTACCTCATCACCAGCATGCTGACCACCGCCGCCACGTCCGGCAGCGCCTCGGCGCTTTCGCGCAGCGGCGTAAGCATCGCGGGCAAAACCGGCACGGCGGCCTGTTCCGCCGCGGGCAATCGCGACATCTGGACGGTCGCCTACACGCCCGACCTCGTCGCCTGCGCGTGGATGGGCTTTGACAACACCGACGAAAAGCACATGCTTCCGGCAAGCGAGGGCGGCTCCGGGAAGCCGGCGCGGCTGCTCGCCGCCTTCTTCCGCGAAAACGCGTCCGGCGCGCGCTTCTCCGTACCAAGCGGCGTCACGACCGTGCGGCTGGACAGGCAGCTTCTGAACGAGGGGCACGTGTCGCTGCTCGCGCCCGCCGACGCGCCGCAGGCGCTGACGGTCAGCGAGGTCTACGTGCGCGGGCACGAGCCAACCCGACTGTCCGACGCGTTCGACACGCCGGATACGCCCGGCGCGCCCGTGCTCGAGCACCTGCCCGGCGACCTTGTGCGCGTCCGCGCGGAGGACGGCTCGGGCGCGGACGTGGATTACCTCGTCGTTCGCCAGACCGCGGAGGGACGCGAGATCCGCGCCGTGCTGACCGCGGAAGCGCCAACCTATGAAGAACCGATCGAATCCGGCGAGCTCGCCTACGCCCTGATCGCTCGCAACCGCCGACTCTATGAAGCCGGCGTCACGCGCCTGAGCGACGTCGGCCCGTTCGCATCCCTTCCCGACGATTTCTCGCTGGCGCAGAAAATCCGCTCGTTCTTCGCGCGATAGATTCTTTGAAAAAAACGGGAGACTCAGGAGGTTTGCATTCCTCTCGAGTCTCCCGTTCAATTTTTCGAAAACCGGAGTGCAGCTCACCCGAACCGCGCCCCTTTTCGTCATTTCACATTCACAAATTCCAGCTTGTCCCCGTCCGGCAGCACGCGCACCTTCTCGCCGGTCTGGATTTCGCCGGTGAGGATTTCCTCGCTCAGCGCGTCCTCCACCAGCCGCTGAATCGCGCGGCGCAGCGGGCGCGCGCCGTACTGAAGGTCGTATCCCGCGCGGGCGACGGTTCGCGCCGCTTCGGGCGTGATTTCGAGGTCGATGCCCCGCTCCTTCAGGCGGCGGGTGACGTTGTCCATCATCAGCATGGCGATTTTGTCGATGTGCTCCTGTTCCAGCGAATGGAACACGATGATTTCATCCACGCGGTTGATGAACTCCGGCCGGAAGATTTTCTTCACCTCGCCCATGATCGATTCCTTCATCGCCTCATAGCTGCGCTCGTCGTCAAAGGCCGAGCCGAAGCCCACGGCGCGCTGACGGCCGATGGTATGCGCGCCAGCGTTGGACGTCATTACCACCACGCAGTTCTTGAAGTCCACAATGCGCCCCTGCCCGTCGGTCAGGCGGCCGTCCTCAAGAATCTGCAAAAGGATGTTGAACACGTCCGGATGCGCCTTTTCCACCTCGTCCAGCAGCAGGATGCAATAGGGCTTGCGGCGCACCTTCTCGGTCAGCTGGCCGCCCTCCTCGTAGCCCACGTAGCCAGGCGGCGAGCCGATCATGCGCGACACGGAATACTTCTCCATATACTCGGACATGTCGATGCGAATCAGGCTGTCCTCGTCGCCGAAAAGCGCTTCGCCCAGCGCCTTGCACAGCTCCGTCTTGCCTACGCCCGTGGGGCCCAAGAAGATAAACGAGCCGATGGGTCGGTTGGGATCCTTGAGACCGGCGCGGGCGCGGCGGACGGCGCGGGCAACCGCTTTGATCGCTTCATCCTGCCCCACGACGCGCTTATGAAGGATTTCCTCCATGTGCATAAGCCGCGTGGCCTCATCCTCCGTCATGCGCGTGACCGGAATGCCCGTCCACAGCGACACGATTTCAGCCACCTCTTCCTCGCCCACGGTTTCCACGCGTTCCTCGCGCTTCAGCTCCCAGTCGCGGCGCGCGTCCTCCATTTCCTTCAGCAGGCGCTTCTTCTGGTCGCGCAAGTCGGCGGCCTTCTCAAAATTCTCGTCCTTTACCGCCTGACGGGTTTCCTCGTCCAGCTCCGCCACGCGCTTTTCCTTTTCCTTCATGTCCGGCGGCGCGGCGAACGTGCGGATGCGCACGCGCGACGCGGCCTCGTCGATCAGGTCGATCGCCTTGTCCGGCAGGAAGCGGTCGCTGATATACCGGTCGGACAGCATGACCGCCGCGCGGATGGCTTCGTCGGTGATGTGCACCTTGTGGTGATTCTCGTACCGCTCGCGCAGACCCATCAGAATCTCGACGCTTTCCTCCTTCGTCGGCTCGCCCACCATGACCGGCTGGAACCGGCGTTCCAGCGCCGCGTCCTTTTCAATATATTTGTGATACTCGCGCAGCGTCGTCGCGCCGACGCACTGCATCTCGCCGCGCGCCAGAAGCGGCTTCAGGATGTTCGCCGCGTCGATCGCGCCCTCGCTCGCGCCCGCGCCCACGATCGTGTGAAGCTCGTCGATAAACAGAATCACGTTGCCCGTGCGGCGAATCTCCGCCATAGTGTTTTTGAGACGCTCCTCAAACTCGCCGCGATACTTCGCGCCCGCCAGCATGCCGGGCAGGTCGAGCGAGACCACGCGCTTGCCGCGCAGAATCTCCGGGATGTTCCCGTCGATAATCTTCTGCGCCAGCCCCTCGACGATGGACGACTTGCCCACGCCGGGCTCGCCGATCAGCACCGGGTTGTTCTTCGTGCGGCGGGACAGAATCTGCACGATGCGCTCGATCTCCTTCGCGCGCCCGATTACCGGGTCAAGCTCCCCGTTCTTCGCCGCGCGCGTCAGGTCGCGGGCGTATGCGTCCAGCATCGGCGTGTCCGATTCCTCCGCCTTCCCGTTTCCCTCGCTCGGCGCGTTTTCCGGCTTGCGCGAACGACCCAGCGCGCGCAGAAGCTCCTCGCGCGCCTTGTTCAGGTCTACGCCCATCTTCACAAGCGCGTGCGCCGCCACGCCGGCGCGCTCGCGCATCAGTGCCAGCAGAATATGCTCGGTGTCAATCGCGTCGCTGCCGAGGTCGCGCGCTTCCCGCGCGCTCATCTCCAAAACCGTCTTGGAGCGAATCGTGTAATTCAGCGTCTTGACCGGCGCTTCGTCCTCGCCCCGGCCGACAAGATCGATAATTTCGTTCCGGGCTTCCTCCAGTGTGATGCCGCCCAGCACGACGCCCGCCTTGCCCGGATCGTTCAGAACGCCCAGCAGCAGGTGCTCGGTTCCGATATAGTTGCGCCCCAGCATGGCCGCCTCGCGCTGCGCGGCCTCAAGCGCCCTGCGCCCGTGTTCATTGCATCTGGCAAACATTTCCTATCCTCCGCTTATTCCATGTGTTCGTCGTCGTCCATCAGCGCCGTGAGCCGCGTGCGAACCTCGCTGGCCCGCAGGAGCAGCCGGTCGCGCTCGCTCAGCTCGTCCCCGGCCAGCGCGTTCAGCGACGCGGGCTGCATTTCCAGCATCAGCCGGTCGATGCCCGGCACCGGAATGTTCAAAAGCCCCACGCCCGCGGCCATGCGCAGATCGGAATACATGCGCATGAACTCCCGCTCGTCCATCAGGCGCGCATTTAAAAGTATGCCCACCGTGCGCATCATTTTATCGGCAAATGCATCCTGATCGCGCTCAATCATGCATTTGCGCTCCTCGCGCTCCTGCTCCGCCGCCTGCGCGCACACGGCGAGAAAATTCTGAACGATGTCGTCCTCCGACCGGCCGATTGCCGCCTGATTGGACATCTGATACAAGCATCCGTCGGCTTCTCCGCTTTCGCCGTACATGCCGCGCAGCGTGAAGCCCAGCTTTCCGACCGCCTGCGCCAGCGCGCCCATCCGCTTGGAAAGCGTGAGCGCCGGCAGGTGCAATATCGCGCTGGCGCGCATGCCCGTGCCCGCGTTCGTCGGCGACGACGTGAGGTAGCCCCACTTCGCGTCAAACGCGAAGGGTTCTGCCGCGCCCAGCCGGTCGTCGGCATGGAACGCCTTCTCCGCCGCGCGCTCCGGCTGAAGCCCGGGCAGCATCGCCTGAATGCGCAGGTGATCCTCCTCGTTCAGCATGACGGACACCGTTTCGTCATCCGAAACCAGCGCCGCGCCCGTTTCAGGCTTCGCAAGCAGATCAAGGCTGACCAGCCGCTTTTCGCTTAATACCTTTCGTTCGTTTTCGTCCAGCGAAGACATGCGCAGAAAGGTGAAGTGCTCGTCCTCGTCTCCGCAAAGGCGCGCCGCCGCGCGCTTGATGACCTCCTGTGCTTCCTCCGGCGCAATTTTCGCCTCAAACGGAAGGTCGGCGTAGTTTCGCGCCAGCCGCACGCGGGTGGAAAGGATGATGTCCGCTTCCGGCGCGGACGCGTACGCGTTACTCATCCGACGCTTCCTCCTTCCCGGCCTCCGCTTCTGCGTTCATGGCTTCCAGCTGCGCCGTCAGCGCGCGAATCTCGTCGCGCAGCGCCGCTGCGGTTTCGTATTCCTCCTCGGCAATGGCGCGCATCAGCTTCTGCTTTTTGCGGTCAATCGCCATCTTCACCGCCACCTTGCCGTCCACGCCGCCCGGCGCGCGGCCGGTGTGCTGCGCGTTTCCGCTCACGCGAACCAGCAGCTCCTCCAGCGGCTTGTGGAACGCGCGGTAGCAGTCGGCGCAGCCGAGCATGCCGCCCCGGCGAAATTCGGCGTAGGTCATGCCGCAGCGCGGGCACACCGCGTCAAACCGATCCTCTTCCTCGCTCTTCCGGTTCGCCAGCGCCTTTTCAAAAAAGCCGCCCAGCAGCCCTGCCAGCTCGCCCAAGTCCATGTTCGGCAGTTGCTTTTTATATTTCGTCATGCAGGTGGCGCACAGGTTGCGCTCCTGCTTTTCCCCGTTTACAAACGTCGTCAGATGAATGTTGGCGGGACGTACGCCGCACTCGTCACACATCATGTCCGCGTGTCCTCCTCCAGATTTCTGAATACCTGCGCTAACAGGTTGCGCAAAACCGACGCCCGCAAAACATCCTTCGCGCTCACCGGCAGCTGCAGCGCGTTTTTGGCCACCGCCGAGCGCATCAGAAGCGCTTCCCGGCGCGTGATCAGCTTGCGCTCATACAGACAGGCGATAATCGCGTTGGCGCTTTCCTCGTCGATCGACGTGCCAACCCGCTTCAAAAGCGTCTCCAGCATGTTGTCGTTCGCGCCCTGCGTCATGCGCACGATGCGCACATATCCGCCGCCGCCACGCCTGGATTCAATGATATAGCCATGGTCCACGGAAAACCGGGTTGCCAACACATAATTGATCTGCGACGGCGCGCAGCCGAAGTGCTGCGCCAGCTCGTTGCGCTTGACCTCGATCTGCTTGTCCTCTTCCATCAGTTCCTTGATAAAATGCTCAATGGCGTCGCTCAGCTGAGCCATAGCCATCCCTCCCTTCGAGGTTTTGACCTTCTTTGATCATTATACCTGCTTTTGTACCAAAAGCAAGCCTGCGCCGCGGAAATATCTGAAATTAACCGAATCTTATCAGATCATTCCGCCGCGCAGGCTTTTAAGGCAACGCCGCCGAATTGGGCGGTGGTGCCTTCGGGAGCATGCGGCCGTCAGGCGTAGGCTTCAAGGTATCGGATCATCGCTTTCGCGGAAACGTGCGCCGCCCTTTCGGCGAACTCCGCGTAGGTCAGCGCCGCGCCGTCGTCCGCGCCGTCGCTGATGGCGCGCAGGATGCAGCAGGGAATTTCGTTCAGAAGGCACACATGTGCAATCGCGCCGCCTTCCATTTCGCACACGCTCGCGTCGAAGTGCTCCGCAATCGCGGCCTTCGCATCCGGCTCGGACACAAACTGGTCGCCGGAGGCAATCGCCCCGCGCACGGCGCGCGCGCCGGTGTCGACGAGCGCCCGCTCAAGATCGTCGCTCACGCGCTCGCTCAGCGGGAAGCGCAGCCGGTTCACCGTGGACACAAAGCCCTTTTCGTCGCCCAGTGCGCTGGTATCCACGTCGTGCTGCACGGCGTAGGTGCCAACCACCACGTCCAGCACATGAAGCGTCCGGTTCAGCGCGCCGCCCACGCCGGTGTTGATCATCACATCGGGATGATACAGAAGCGCCATCGTCTGCGCGCACACGGCCGCGTTCACCTTGCCGATTCCGCATACCGCCAGCACCACGGGCTTCCCCGCGATGGCGCCGCTTAAAAACTCAATGCCGGAAACGGTTCGGCGCTCGGCGTTTTCCAGCCGCTCGGCCAGCAGCGCCATTTCAATCTGCATCGCGGCGAGAATGCCCGTCATCGCTCTTCCCCCTTCGGGTAGGCCAGCCCGCTCACCGGATAGCCCTTCACGGCCTTCAGATAGCGGCGGCACTCGGCCTTCGCCAGCTCCAAGTCCAGATTGATGTAATTGCCGCACTCCTTGCGGGACTTTCCGAAGATTTCGCCGTCGTAGGCGATAATCGCCTCAAGCACGCGCTCGATTTCACGAAGCACCTTCTCGTGGTCAGCGTCCCGCATCAAAAGGTAAAAGCCCGTCTGGCAGCCCATGGGGCCGAAGTAGATCACGTTTTCGCCCAGCTCGCCGTTGCGGATCATCGTGGCGAACATGTGCTCCACCGAGTGCATCGTGGCGTTGTCCATCAGGTCGCCCGTGTTCGGCACGCGCGTGCGCAGATCATAGGTTGCTACGTCCCCATCCACGCGGGACAGATAAATTCCGGGCACGATATAGTCGTGATCCACGGAAAAGCTCGCAATTCTTCTCATTCAGCACGCCCCCTTCACTAACATGGTCACAGCCTGCGCGGCAATGCCCGCGCCCTCGCCCTCAAAGCCGAGCCCCTCGGTCGTGGTCGCCTTCACGCTCACGCAATCAACCGGAATTCCCAGCGCCCGCGCGGTCGTTTCGCGCATCGCGCGGATATACGGCGCGAGCTTCGGCCGCTGGCAGATGATCGTCACATCCGCGCTGCCGACCCTGTAGCCCTTTTCGGCCACGCGATCGCGCACCGCTTCCAGCAGCTTCAAAGATGAGATTCCCAGATACCGGTCGTCGCTGTCCGGGAACAGATGCCCGATGTCGCCCAGCGCCAGCGCGCCCAGCATCGCGTCCATCAGCGCGTGCAGCGCCACGTCCGCGTCCGAATGGCCCAGCAGACCCTTCTCCCACGGAACCTCCACGCCCATCAGCACCAGCTTCCGGCCTTCCACCAGCCGGTGAACATCATAGCCCATGCCCACGCGCGGCGGACAGAGCCTCTTCTCGGCGCGCGCAAAATCCTCCTGTGTGGTCATCTTCACGTTCCTCCCGGCGCCCGGCGTGGTCACCAGCAGCACTGGCCCGAATCGCTTTTCATAGAGCGACGCGTCGTCGGTCGCCGCCACATTTTCCCGCTCCGCCCAGTCGTAGGCTTCCAGAATTTCGCCCAGACGGAAGCCCTGCGGCGTCTGCACCGCCCGAAGCGACGCGCGGTCGGGCGTGCGCACGGCAAAGCCCTGCGCGTTCGTTTCCTTCACGGTGTCGCTCACGGGCGTGGAAATCACCGCCGCGCCGAACTGAATAACGCCGTCCAGCACCGCGTCGATCATTTCCCGGGAAACGAACGGGCGCGCCGCATCATGCACCAGCGCAAGGTCAACGTCTTCGGAAAGCGCCCGAAGGCCGTTGTGCGCGGAGGCCTGCCGCGTGCTTCCGCCCTTCACGACGCGCGCGACCAGCGGATTGCGGCCTTCCCGCGCCGTCAGCTCCTCATACGCATTGAAATCGTCTTCTGAAAGCACCAGAACCAGTTCGTCGATGCATCCGCTGCCCGACAGCGCGTCCAGCGTGCGCGAAAGCACGCTGCGCCCCGCCAGCGGATAAAACGCCTTGTTGTAGCCCAGTCCGGCGCGCGCGCCGCGCCCCGCGGCCACAACCACACAGCCGACCTTCCACCCGTCCTTCATTCGACCACCCGGAACATTCCCGCGGCCTGCGCCTTCACGGCATGCTCGGAAAGGCTCAGCACCTCGTATTTCGTTTCGTTCGCGCCGAAGCGCACGGTAAGGATGTCGCCCACCTTCACCTTCGCGCCGGGCTTGCCAGGACGGCCGTTGATCGACACATGCTCGGAATCGCACGCGTCGTTGGCCACCGAGCGGCGCTTGATGATGCGGGAAACCTTCAGAAACTTGTCCAGGCGCATCTCGCTCTGCGGCTCGCGCACCTCTTCCTTCTTTGCTGCCATTGCGTACTCCTTTTCAAAAAGAAGCGGACAAACGCTGCTCGCATCTGCCCGCAGGTATATCCATGCGTCTGTCAGAACGCTTCCTTAAAGGACTTGCCGGGCTTGAACACCGGCGTCTTGGACGCGGCGACCGTGACAGGTTCGCCCGTCGAGGGATTGCGGGCCTCGTGCTCCTCGCGCTCGCGCACGCTGAACGTGCCAAAGCCGACGATCTGCACCTTGTCGCCTTCCTTCAGCGCTTCCGTCACGCTGCCGAGGAACGCTTCCAGCGCGGCTTCCGCCTGCTTGCGATTCAGGCCGGATTTCTCCGCCATTTTCGCGATCAGATTCGATTTATTCATATCTCATGCCTCCATTCTTGCCTTATGAGGTCTTCTATGCGAATACATTTCTTCGTATGGAGAAAAATTCCTGCCGATTTTTCCGCTTCGGTACGATTTTACATTACTGCCGCGAATACTTTTCAATGAACGCTTCGCAGGCCTTTGAAAGCGCCTCTTCCGCGTCGATTCCATCCTGCTGCATCCGCGCCGCAAGCCGAAGCAGCTCGCCGCCCGCGCCCGATACGCCCTCGAGCGCCGCTTCCGCGCGGGACGGATCGTCCTCGCAGGCCTTCTTCCAAAGCTTCTGCGCCTTCAGAAGCGCGGGCAGCGCCTTCGCCACCGCGCGCATGCGATCCTCGGCGGAATGGAAGCCCTTCTCGTCGTTCTTCTTCTGATCCCAGATTTTCAGAACCTCGTCCGCGTCCGCCGCCTTTTCGCCGCCAAACACATGCGCGTGCCGCGCGATCATCTTGCGCACCGCGCCGGTAAGCACGTCCGCCGCGTCGAACTCGCCGTGATCCATGGCAATCTGAATCTGCATCGCGGCCACAAACAGCACGTCGCCGAGCTCTTCGATCATGCCGTTCTCGTCGCCCTGCTCGATGGCGTCCATCAGCTCATAGGCTTCCTCCACGGCGGCGCGCTTCAGGCTCTCGTGCGTCTGCCTGCGATCCCACGGGCAGCCGCCCATCGGCGAGCGCAGCCGCGCCGTCAGCGCCAGCAGGTCGCGGAATGTGCTTCGCTCGCGGCGCGTGAAATCCCTCTCGCCCCGCACAAGGCAGCCGCTTCGATGATCATAGGCCGACAGCCGGTCGAGCTCCATGAGCGTAATTTCCGCCACGCCGCCGCCCGGCATCGTCACATACGCGGGCGCGTCCTCCGGATAGACCTCCATCAGGCGCAGCTTGACCTCGCCCGCCTGCATGCGGCTGTCCAGCTCCTTGACCACGCAGTCGTTTTCCGCCGACAGCTCCGCGCCGTCGATTTCCGACGCGGAAATCAGCGTCACAGGCCCCTCGGCGCGCGCCAGCAGCTCGCCAAACGCGCCCGCGCCGATCACGTTCACCCGCGCGCCCGCGCGGAACAGCGCCTTCACCGACTGATCCGCCTCATCCAGCACGGCGTACAGCACGTACTCGCCCTGCGCCTTCATCACCGCTTCCGCGGCCAGCTGCGCGTGCTCGTCAAAATCCTCTGCCGTCTCATAAAGCGCGTCCAGCGATTCATACGAAACGCCGTTTTCCTTCAGCCATTCGGCGAAGCCGCAGCGCTCCGTGTGCAAAATCACCTTGTCCGCTTCCCGCGCCGCCCGCGCGACCTCGAGCGTAAGCTCGTCCTTTTTCGTGCCCACGCACGCAACGGTAATTCTCATCTGCTTCCTCCGGTATGCGCATATGTGTCTGGAAAGCTCCGGGACTCCGGCCGTCACGCGCCGAATCCTTCTCCCGGAGCTCTCGCGTTCCCGTCCCTACTGCTCCATCTGGCGGCCGATAATCACCGCCGTGGTCTCCGCCACCTTCATATCCACCGCCGTCATGCGAACGCCGGACTCCCGCTCCGCCAGCATCAGACAGCCGACGATTTCGCCGTCCGCCAGAATCGGCGCGATGATCTGCCCGGTGTACTGCTCGGTCTGATCGCCCTGCACCAGCGGCAGCATGCGCTCGCCGTCGGACAGGTTCTTCATAACCGCCGTGCGTCCCTGCATGATGTTTTCCGTCTCGGCGCTCAGCGCCTTTTCAAACTGGTCGCGCTTGCCCGCGCCGGATACCGCGACCACCGCGTCGCGATCGCTGATCAGCGTCACGTGACCCAGCGTGCGATACAGGCTGTCGGTGTAATCCTTGGCGATCGTGGCGATTTCGCCGATGGGCGAATACTTCTTCAGCACCACCTCGCCGTCGTGGTCGGTATAAATTTCTAGCGGGTCGCCCTCTCTGATGCGGAGCGTCCTTCTGATTTCCTTGGGAATGACCACACGGCCAAGCTCATCAATTCTTCGAACAATACCGGTTGCGCGCATATCTGCATCCGTCCTCACCTTACATATTTCGCCTTTTCGTCGGCGCGAATGCTATTATCTGCATGATTCGTCAAATTATGCGCGCATGCCCGATGATTCTGTGAATGAACGCATTCATATGCGCTTCATTTGTGCTTTGTAGCTTCAAATTCGCGCTGAAACACCTCGGCTTCCTCTCTCGTGGGCATGGCCGAGCACGCGCCCTTTCGCGTGACCGCCAGCGCGGCAAAGCAGGCGGCGAAGCGCGCGGCGTCCATCAGCTTGTTTTCCTCCGCCAGCTTCGCGCACAGCGCGCCGGTGAACGCGTCGCCCGCGCCCACGGTGTCCACGGCCTTCACGACGGGACTTTCAACCATGCCGCATTCATCCTCGCCCGCGCAGTACGCGCCGCGGCTGCCCATCGTGATGACCACGCTCTTCACGCCAAGCTCCCGCATTTTCTCCGCGGCCTTCGCCGCGTCCGCTTCCGTGTTCACCGCAAGACCGCTGTAATATTCCGCCTCGGTCTCGTTGGGCGTAAACACGTCCACACCCTCGAAGAAGCCCTCCGGCACGGGGCCGAACGGCGCGGGATTCACGACCAGCGTCTTTCCGTGCTTCTTCGCCAGCCGCTTCAGCTCGTCCACAGCCTCCAGATTGGTTTCCAGCTGTGTAAGCACGAGATCGGCCGACGCGATTTCCGCCTCCGCCGCGCGCACATGCGCCCGCGACAGCTGCGCGTTCGCGCCCTGAACCACGACGATGCGGTTCTCGCCCGACTGGCCGTCCACCTCGATCAGCGCGCAGCCGGTGCCGTATTCGTCCATCTCCGCCACGTATTTTTCGCTCAATCCCTCGGACGCGAACTGCCGATGTGCGAAATTTGAAAAATCGTCCTTTCCGACGCCCGCGACCATCACCACGTCCGCGCCCGCGCGGTGCGCGCCCGTCGCCTGATTAAAGCCCTTTCCGCCCGGCCCCATCGACACGCTGCGGCCGAACACCGTTTCGCCGTTTCGCGGCAGACGCTCGGCATAGCCGGTAATGTCCACATTAAAGCTGCCGACGACGACAATTTTTGCCTGCTTCATGCTCTTCCTCATTTCATGGGAAAAGCGGACACGCGAATGCCCGCTTTTCCAGACACAGTATAACCTCTGCTTACTTTTTGAACTGGGGCAGCCAGTCCTCGTTCTGCCTGAACATCTCGTCCACCATATCGCGGATCTCGCGCAGGCTCAAGACAGAAGCCGTGAGCGGGTCGTAGCAGATGGCCTGATAGATCATGTCGCGGTCGCCCTCAATGCCGCCCTCGACGACCATTTCCTCAATCTGCGCGTTCGTGCCGCTGAGCAGCGCGCACTGCGGCGGCATCTTGCCCACGTGAATCGGCTCAAGGCCGCGCTTGCTGGCCAGCACCGGCACCTCGACACAGCAGCCGTAGGGCAGGTTGTCGATCAGGCCGAAGTTGCGCACGTTGCCGTTGAACTTGAACAGCGTGCCGTCGCCGAAGATGGCGTTGAAGATGGACGCCGCGTATTCCTTGCCACGCTCCAGCTCCACGGGCTTCCGGAACCACTCCTCAATCTGCGTCTTCCACGTCGTTTCGCGGTTGCGATACTCGCCCAGAATGTACGCGTACACGCCGGGATTCCAGCCCGTGCCGTGCGTGCAATACTTCTCGATCAGATCCGGGCGCTTTCTGAACCACGCGCAATACTCGCTGTTGTGGCCGGAGGACTCGGTTACGTAATAGCCCAGCGCTAAGAACATCTCGTTGCGCACAAGCTCTTCGTTGTAGATTTCGGGATTCTCGGTAATCGCCTTCTTGATCAGCGGATACGCGTCCTTGCCGTTCCACAGGAACTGGGTGTAGAACGCCTGATGGTTGATGCCCGCGCAGGTGTACTCGATTTCATTTTCCGGCGCGCCGATCCACTTGGCCAGCATGCTCGCGGTGCCCTGCACGCTGTGGCACAGACCACTGGTGACGAGCTTCGGGAACCTGCCCTGAACCGCGCGGCACAGCATCGCCATGGGGTTGGTGTAGTTCAGATAAACCGCGTCCGGGCAATAGCGCTCGATGTCGGCGGCAATGTCCAGAATGGGATTCACGGTGCGCAGATAGCGGAAAATGCCGCTGGGGCCGCGCGTGTCGCCCACGTTGGTATCCACGCCGTACTTCTTGGGAATCAGAATGTCGTGCTGCCACACGTCCACATCGCCGTGCAGAATCGTGGTCACAACGCCCTTCGCGCCCTTGAGCGCCTCGGCGCGATCCATCGTGGAAACCACCTTCGCCGGATAATTTCCGGCCTCGACAATACGCTTCACCGCGCGGGTGATCGAATCCAGCCTTTCGGCGTTGATGTCCATCAGAGCGATTTCCGCATCGTTGAACGCGGGGAAAGAAAGAAGGTCACGAACGAGACTTCTGGTAAATCCAAAGCTTCCGGCGCCGATAAACGCGATCTTGTGTGCCATGAATGTCCCCTCCCGATTCATCCGTTTCCCGGATGTCCTCCTCCACATTATACCTGATGACGAACCCGCGCGCAAGTGTTAAAAGCAAAATACGCGCGCAAACCTGCTTTTTTGCTGAATTTCTGTATAATTTCATATGTCAAATGAAATTGATTTGCGAGGTGATTTTTTTGAAGTCTCTGCTTGCTCTGATTCTGTCTCTGTTCATGCTCGGCTCCGGCGGCAATGTGAAAAACGTCGTCATTCACGAGGTTTCCTCCGATATCTATTCGCAGGAGGAAATTTCCGCTGCCGCGCAGACCGTTCTGAGCGAGTTCGCCCGTTCGTGGAGCGGCTGCACGCTGACCGAAATCGGCTACGCGGGCGATGAAGCGGTCGGCCGGCATCAGGACTATCTCTCGCGCTACAACGCTTCCGACGTGATTGTTCTGCTTTCCACCTTCAATGTCGACGGCTCCGGCGGAGACGGTTCGCTGGAACCGAACAGCACCTGCAAAAACTGGATCTGGATGCTCGTCCGTCCAGGCGGCGGCAGCTGGCAGCTCGTCGATCAGGGATATTAAGGCATCACCGCACAATTCGGCGGCGCGTCGGGCGAAGTCTTTTCCGCCATC